>Ga0116149_1000852_pt1 | contig 39022 bp, 31 predicted proteins | sample AD_UKC057_MetaG_FD_89787 | JGI IMG/M metagenome (GOLD analysis project Ga0116149, IMG submission 89787) | Active sludge microbial communities of municipal wastewater-treating anaerobic digesters from USA - AD_UKC057_MetaG | ecosystem: Engineered > Bioreactor > Anaerobic > Digestate | place: USA...
CTGCTTCAGCCGAATCACCCGCAATTCGAAAGGAGTTGTCCGGATATGCGTAAGGATGGTGCGGGTTTACCGGGAGGAACACCATGAAGTAGGGGGAATCACGCTTTTTCGAGATGAATTCGATCGCCGGTTTTATCATGGCGCGCTCGTCAACCCCCCATCCGATCTGCCGGTTATAGGGCGGTATCCCGATAAGATCATCGTATTCGACGATCGCGTCAAACTTCCTGTTTTTAAGAAAGCGCTTCTGTCCGGCGTAGCCGAGTCCACCTGTATGTATGAGGCAGGTGCGGTACCCCCGGTCCTTGAGGATCTCCGGCAGCGTGCGCAGGTGTATGTCGGGGTATTTCTGGATTACCATGTCCTTCGAGTTAAGGTCATAGGCCGAGGTGAGCACAGACATCAGTGCGTTCGCTGACAGGGGATAATTCGCATAGTGGTTAAGAAAATTGATGCTGTTTTTTTCAAGGCGGTGCCATGTTTCAACAACATATCTGCCGTTGATCTTCATGTCGTAATACTTACGGGGCGTAGATTCGAAGAAATAAAGTATGATGTTATAGCGCTTGTTGCGAGGGATGGACCCTATCCGTTCATGTCGTTTGACGGTTTCAAGTGACGCGGTATCAAGCCTGAACCTGAATTCGGTTGATGGCGATGTTCCCGGTGAATCCTGATTAACGGGCGAGGCGGCTCCCGAGCCGAAAAGGTTCAGGATCGGATTTGCCGTAAATTCATGCAGAAGAGATATGTTTCTGGATATCTGGTCCGCGCGGTATCGGCCTGCAAACCGGTTGCGTTCGATTGAAGCGTCGGTAGATGCGCTGAGCAGCAGAAAAACGAGTACCAGAACCGGGACTGTCAGCGCTGCGAGCCGTGTCGTGAGCAGCCCGGACCGTTTCATTCTCAGCCTGTTGCTGATGCGTTCGCGATAATACAGGAATGCATGGGATGCCGCGGAGATGGCTGAAAACAGGAAAAACATGAGGTAAAATTCACCGGAAAATTCGGCCATCGCCGAGTCAAGGACGTTGCCCAGCCCGGAGAAATGTTCCCGGCCGGCAAAATTAGATTGAAATGCGGTCTGGTACACCCTGAAAAAATCCATGCTGAACAGGATGAAAAAGATAAACAGGACCGAGAAGGACGCAAGAATGACATGCAGCGCGCGCCGGGCACCCGCAAACACCAGGGCGATACAAAGAACAAGCAGGATGGCGGAAACGATCAGTATGCTGTCATGGTGCAACGAAAGCGAGAGGAACTCGTAAATGCCGTTCAGCTTGAGGTCCGGATAGATCTCCGTGACAAGAGAGTACACCCTGACCCTGTACAGGATGTTCATGAGAATTATGATAGAGCCGTGCAGAATGAGCAGCGGCACAATCGACGAGTAGCGGGGTTTGATTATTGTTCGTATCCAGTTCATTTCACGTTAATCCCGGTCTTTTGTGGTACAGGAAATACAGATACGGGTGCGGGTCAAGCACTTTGCCGGTTCAGGAAACACGGGTCGGGGAGCTGCCTTTCCGGGCATATACAACCATGGAGCTTGTAAGCGCGAAATCTCCGCAATGAATCTTGCTGAGCCCGTGATATGCCGCGATACGAAGCCATGCGCGGTAATCCCATACGGAGGAAAAACAGCCACGCGATTTTTTAAGTTTGGGCAGGAGCCCGAATTCGACCGGGTGGAATACAGTAACCGGGTTAAAACCGCAGCCCCTGAGGGTCATGACGAGGTTTCTGCGGGAGAAATATGACAAATGGCCGGGCATGAAATATGCATAGCGCGCACCGTAATACCGCGCCTGGAGCCCCTCCATGTTGGCGGTCTGAACCATCAGAAGGCCGTTGTCATCGAGCAGGCGGTAGCATTCCCTGAGCGCTGCAGCCGGATCGGGGAGATGCTCCAGGAGCTCAACCATGGTAATCACCGAGAAATATTTTTCTGGAAAAGGATGATCGCGAAGTGACCCGATATGGACCCTGTCGCCAAACAGCTTTTTAGCGTATCCGCCCGCATGGGGCGACAGCTCGATGCCGTGCGGGAGGTAATAGCGCGATGCGGACTTCATCAAACCGCCGAAGGATGATCCGACATCAAGATAGTTGCCGGCGGGCACGATCTCATGGAGCCGATCTATACGTTTATTCCACACGTGCATTGAGTATGCTTCGGTTTCCCTCTCGTCAAGGTAGGAATATTCGGCACTGCCGGAATAATAGCCTTCGCCGTACAGTCCGTTGATCGCCTCGTCGATCAAGCGTGGATTCATGAACATGAACCCGCATTTTTTACAACGATCGATAATAAACGCGGGAGTATATCTCCGGATTTCATACCGGCGCTCCAGCGTGTATCCCATACAGAGGGGACAGCGTTCTGCGGGTGCTTCAAATAGGTCATTGTTGGGCATCGTGCACCTGTGCCGGGTCCGGTCCGGAAGCGAATCAGTTCCGGGCCTGGATTATCCAGTGGGATATAATGCTGGACATATCTCCCATCAGGGTCCGTTCTATCAGGCCGTACGAATACTCGCTGAACACGGACAACTCTTTCTTGATCTCGTTTTCCGAATAAAAGGACGCCGTTGAACCGCTGATATCTTTCAGGTCGGTTATCCATGTGTCATTCCCGAGATGTTTGCCTCTTTTCAGGTATGTGTCCCGGGACGACCTGAGTGTGGCGAATAAGTATCCGTCCTTTTTAAGGGTCCTGATGATTTCTGCGAGCATTGGCGCGAGGTCGGTTTTGACATTGTAGTGGAGAGATCCCCACGCGATAATAATATCGGCCGTATCGTCTTTCAGCGGCAACCGGGTGTTGTTGGCCTGGGCCAGCAGTGCCTGGCCGGTTTTCCGGGATATCGCGAGGGCGCCGTGGCTCATGTCAAGCCCGACGATACGCGCCACACCGATATCCGAGAGGAGCTTGAGGTGCCTGCCGCTGCCGCACCCCAGGTCAACGGCAGTCAGTGCCCCGGGTTCCCGGACTGTTTTATTTAGCAGGCGGACCAGGTTCTCGTCCGGGTACAGGAGCTCGGACTTAATGCGGGTATAATGGTTGTCCCAGGATCGGGCTTCCACAGGTCACTTGATCCTCATGTTGAAATTTGAAACCGCCTGTTCGGACAGCGCGATAGCCTCGTCCACCGTGGGTGCGGTCACTGCAACGACTGCGACGCGATCATGGTTGTTGACCGGATCATTGATGGGGGAGCCGATATCCTTGAGGACACGGGAAAAAATGGTGCCCTTTAACTGCCCCGGTCCGTCGGGATTGCATGAGGCAAGTATGCCTTTCTGACCGGTTACATACCGTACGACCACGGCATTTTTATTTTTCCTGGGCTGTGGCGGCCGGAATCCACGAGAGGTGGCGGATTTGATGGCCTCCTCGAGGATATTGTATTGAGCGCTGGCGGGTATGAGGACGTCAGGGAGAAACTCTCCTCCGAATTCAGGAACTGCCTCAATCAGAAACGGCTCGCCGTCTTCATTAATTACGAACTCCATGATGAGGGGTGATCTTCTGATGCCGTACGATTCAGCAACTGTCTGGCCGATTTCCTCGATACGTTTAAACAGGTGTGCGTATTTTGAGGGGGATACATGCATCAGGTCGATAAAATAGGGCGGGTAGGAGGTCTTTTTATCGGTTATCTCCACCAGGTGGAATAGACTGTCATGCACGATCCCTGCGGTTATTATTTCATCACCCCTGATAAATTTCTCAAGAATGAATTCATCGGCAAAACGGTCGTGCATCGTAAAGAAATGCTGTAACTCGGCCGTATTGCATGCAAGACTGACGTTAACTTTTGCATGCCCTATATTGGGTTTTACGACAATAGGATAACTGCCCGGGGATATTTTGTCCAGCCTGGTCCGCGATGTCATGGGAATGAGGTGCGGGGTCAGGATATCGTGCTCCATGAAAATGGACTTCATTTTTCTTTTATTGATAAAGCCGACGCTGGATACGTAAGGCAGGAACGGTATGTTGAATTTTTCGGCCAGGTAGCTCGTCGTCATGATGGCCGTACCGTATGACTTAGTCATAATGCCGTGTATTTCGCCGTCGACCAGCAGCTCAAGAAGCTTCTTGTAGATCACGTCAAAATTTTCGATCGATTCCTGTATTTTCAGGTCGCAATGATAGAATCCGGGCGCTGACGAATTAGCGTCAATGCCGATGACATGGAGACCCAGTTTCTTGGCCTCTCTAATCAAAGGGATCTGGTTTAACCCCGCCCCGATGGAAACGAAATAATTTACCTGCTGGGCTTTCTTTCTTCTGAAGAACATGGTTTATATTTGTATTATTGATGGCATGCGTCAACAAGATTATGGATGTAATGTATTCACATTCAATGTAAACTATAACAGCCGTATGAATAATCAAGAATTATCGTCATTGATAAACCGGATGTGCATTGCGGATGAATTTTTGATATTTAGAAAGATGATATTGCTTACAACTCATTATTATTACAATCGCTGATGGTGAATAACAGGTATTCCAGTAATTGCTTTCTGGATTATGCCGATAATTAAATGATCTGGATTTTAGAATAAAAAACGTTTTACAGATTATATGCAAATATAATATATTGTCTATATTAAAAAAGACATTTAATTGAAAATATACAATATTTAGTAAATGACATTTTTTTTATTTACATAGAACAATATTAAATATATTTTGCGAAAAAGATGATTATTAATGGTTGATTACAATAATGTTAAAATCAAGTTTTGAATTAAGAATAATGATAAGTATATTATATTATTTTATGTATATTAAAAGTAATTATGGAAACAATATTAGATATATACGGATCAGTGAAACATGCTTTGTGAACGTTGCAGAAACATAGAGGCTACGATCCACCTGACCGAGATTATCAAGGACGTCAAATCCGAGGTACATCTCTGCGAGTCGTGCGCCCGTGAAATCGGCCTCAATTCCAAGCTCTCAAGTTTCTCCCTGTCAATACCGGAGATGCTCTCCTTCCTTGATGTCAGCGAGATCGAGGAATACCCGGCGGGATCCGTGTGCAAGTCATGCGGGCTCTCATTCATGGACTACAGCAGGGAAAACAAGCTTGGCTGTCCCGACTGCTACGTGCACCTCAAGGATTCCCTGAAATCTGTGATCGCAGGGTATCATGGAGCCGCCAGGCATGTCGGCAAGCAGCCCTCGGTTCCTGGCAGTATCGCAACGGATACGTACGTGCGCACTACCAGAACCGTCACGATAAAAAAGTCACTCGATGATTTGAAGAACCAGCTCAAGCGCGCGGTCTATGAAGAGCGCTATGAAGAGGCCGCGGTACTGAGGGACCGGATCAATGATATGGAACGCAATAAGGGGAGTGAATAGTGTTTGAAGAAGTGTTACAACAGTCGGGCTTCTGGACATCATGCGGGCCCTTCAGCCATATAGTCATTTCGAGCCGGGTGCGTCTCGCCCGTAACATGTCTTCCGTGCCGTTCCCCAACCGCATGGTCTTCGACGAGTCTCACCCTGTCCGCGATGCCATTCAGCGCTTTGCAGGGGAGTCGGCCTGCCGCGATCACATAGCGATCTTGGACCTGCGGGAAATCGACAGCGGCGAAAAACGGTTCCTCAGGGAGCGAAACGTCATCACCTACGAAATTGAGGTTTCCGAGAACAGCCTGGTGGCGATCGATAATGTTGAGGATTATACCATCCTCGTCAACGAGGAAGACCACTTTCGTATCCAGGTCATCCGGCCCGGTCTCCAGCTCATGGAAGCGTACCGGACCGCCGATAGGGTCGATACGGAGCTGAACCGTTTCGTTCCGTACGCATTTTCAGAGGAACTGGGATACCTGACGGCATGCACCTCAAACCTGGGAACGGCGCTTCGTGTCTCCGTCCTGGTGCATCTGCCGGTCATAACCATGAAAAACAGGTTGAGTGACCTGATCCCGGAAGAGAAGAAGAGCGCCGTTGAGATAAAGGGAACGATCGGTCCGTCAAGCAAAACCCTGGGCGGCCTCTACCAGCTTTCAAACCGGATTTCGCTCGGCCTTTCTGAGGTCGATATCATAGAGACCGTTGACGAGGTGCTGGGGAGGATCATGGCGACCGAGGACGCGCTCCGCGACGAGCTCTTTACACTGTCGCGCCTCGAAATAGAGGATCGTATCTGGCGCTCGCTCGGTATACTTCTTCACGCCCGGCGATTGACCTATATCGAATCCATGGACCACCTGTCGAACATCCGCCTCGGCGTAATTATGGCGGTATTGAAAAACATGGAGGTAAAGGGAATCAATGACCTGATGGTCAACATACAGTGGGCACATCTACAGAGGCATTATAACCTCCTGTTTAAAAGTACGAACGAATGCGATGAGTTTCGCGCCGAATATATACGGAAGACCCTGCATCAGTATGAGGTTCAATGATGTTTGAATTTACCAAGCGCTCCAGGAAAATACTTGAATTGATGGCCCAGGCGGAGGGCAAGCGCCTGAACTCGGACATGCTGGAGCCGGACCATATTATGCTTTCGCTCCTGAAAGACGAGGAGTCGGTTGCCGCCCGCATCATGAAAAACCTGGGAATCAATTTCGAGGCATTTGTCGAGGAGATCGAGAACGCGTCGCGGCGCGACCATTCCACGATAATCCTGGGGAAGGTGCCACTCGGCTCCAAGTACAAGCAGATTATCGAGATGTCCAAGGAGGAGGCGCGCAAGCTCCGTAACTCCTACATAGGAACGGAGCACCTGCTGCTCGCGATATTCCGCGATGGGACCTGCGCCGGTCTTGAGACGCTGACGCGCTCGGGCATCGATTACACGGTGATACGCAACGAGATTTTGAGGGTTCTCGGCGTCAAGGTCAACAACGAGAAGCAGGCCAAGGCGAAGGTGGTTAAGCCGCCTGCGCTCGACGAGTTTGCCCGTGACCTCACCAGGATGGCGGCTGACAACCTCCTGGACCCCGTTATCGGCCGCGAGGAGGAGATCACCCGGGTGATACGTATCCTCTCCCGGAAACGCAAGAACAATCCGATCCTGATCGGCGAGGCCGGAGTCGGAAAGACCGCCATCGTCGAGGGACTGGCGCAACGGATCGTGCGGAAGGAGATCCCGGAGCCGCTCCATGACAAGCGGGTGCTCTCACTTGACATGGCGGCCATCGTCGCCGGCACGAAATACCGCGGCGAGTTTGAAGAACGGCTCAAGCGGGTTGTAAAGGAGATTATCGATGACGGCAACATCATCATCTTCATCGACGAGGTCCATACGCTGATAGGCGCGGGTGCCGCAGAGGGGGCCATCGATGCAGCCAATATCCTGAAGCCGGCGCTGGCCCGGGGCGAACTGCAGTGCATTGGCGCGACAACGATCAACGAGTACAAGATGTACGTTGAAAAGGACACGGCGCTGGTGCGGCGCTTCCAGTCGATACTCGTGGAAGAGCCGGACGTTGAGCAGACGATTAAGATACTGATGGGGCTGAAGGAGCGCTTCGAGGCTCACCACAAGGTGAAGTTTCTGAACGAATCCCTGGTGAACGCGGCGCATCTGGCTGACCGCTACATCAACGATCGCTGCCTTCCCGACAAGGCGATCGATGTCATTGACGAGGCGGGAGCGATGGCGAGGCTTGAAAACTTCGACGTGCCGGAGGACATCATAGCCCTCGAGGCGGAAATCGACGGGCTCGTCGGCAAAAAAAACGAGATGGTCCTTTCCCAGGAGTATGAGCAGGCGGCAGCCATCCGCGACCTGGTCAACCAAAAGCGCGAGATCCTCGCCGCCAAGCATGACAACTGGCATGAAAAAAAGAACGAATATGAGATAATGGTGAGCCCGGCGCAGATAGCCCTGATTGTCTCCGAAAGCACGGGGATCCCCGTCAAGAGCATAGAGGAATCGGAATCCGAAAAGTTGATGCGGATGGAGGAGGATATCCACCGGAGGATCATAGGTCAGGATGACGCCGTGAAGGCCGTGAGCCGGGCAATACGGAGATCGCGTATAGGACTGGGCAGTGCGAACAGGCCGATGGGCGCCTTTATCTTCCTGGGGCCAACCGGCGTGGGCAAGACAGAGCTGGCGAAAGCACTGGCCGAGTTCCTGTTCGACGATGAGCGGAACCTTGTCCGCGTGGACATGTCCGAGTTCATGGAAAAGCACTCGGTCTCGAGACTGATCGGAGCCCCCCCGGGCTACATCGGATACGAGGAGGGTGGACAGCTTACGGAGAAGATCAAGCGGAAGCCATATTCGGTGATACTGCTCGACGAGATTGAAAAGGCGCACCAGGACGTGTTCAACATACTGCTCCAGGTGTTCGAGGAAGGCGAGCTGACCGACGGCTCCGGGTCGACCGTGAGCTTTCGGGACACGATCATCATCATGACCTCGAATATCGGCAACCGCGAATACCAGAAAATCGGCAAGATGGGCTTCAGCCATGAAAAGCCCGAGGCCGGCACGGTCGAGAAAGTTGGCGATGAGTTGAAGAAGCTGTTCAGCCCGGAGTTTCTTAACCGCATCGACGAGGTGGTATATTTTCACAAGCTCGACCGGGGGCATATACGACGGATCGTGGACCTGATGCTTGACCGGATCAATGAAAAATTATGGGAAAGAAAAATCGAGCTTGTTTTTTCGACCGGGATAAAAAAATATCTCATGGAACGGGGATTTGACGAGAATTACGGCGCCCGTAATCTACGCCGCGTCATTCAGAGCGAGATTGAGGACTCGCTCGCGAACGAGCTCCTGAAGGGCAACGTCCGGGAGAACCTGAAACTGAAGGTGGTCCTGAAAGGAAAGAACATAGCGTTCAAGGCAATTCCGCGAACGCCGGACGATGACGACGTGGACGGGGCGTTCGACTCCGACATACTGGAAAGCAATGCTATCGAGATCAAAGGACTCTAATAGATGGGATATACCATAGCTGAAAAAATTTTCAATGCCCACAGAATAGATACAATCGACAATACCATTCATGTTCTGACCCTGGACGCGGTATTCTGCCATGAGATAACGACTCCGATCGTCATCAACGACCTGATCGAGAAGGGGAAAGACCGCGTTTTCGATCCTGGCAAGATAAAGGCCGTGATCGACCACGTTACTCCGGCAAAGGACTCCAAGACCGCTGAGCAGGGAAAGATATTGCGGGATTGGGCGCATCGCCACGGGATACGGGATTTCTTCGATATCGGCAGGAACGGGGTGTGTCACGCACTTTTCCCCGAAATGGGCTTTGTAAGGCCGGGGTACACGGTCATCATGGGTGACTCCCACACCTGCACGCACGGGGCCTTCGGTGCTTTCGCTGCCGGCGTCGGATCCACCGACCTGGAGGTGGCCATTCTCAAGGGAGTGTGTGCCTTCAACTCGCCGCGGACGATGCGCATCATCGTTACCGGTGAGATGCCGCGAGGCGTGTACGCCAAGGACGTCATCCTTTCGATTATCGCGAATATAGGCGTGAACGGCGCTACGAACCTGGTTATTGAGTTCACCGGCCCCGTCATCGCCGCCATGAGCATGGAGTCGCGCATGACCCTCTGCAACATGTCGGTGGAGGCCGGAGCGACGAGCGGGATTTGCTACCCGGACGATGTCACCGTGGAATATCTGTGGGAATTCATCAAGGGCGAGTTCCGGGACCGTAAAGCCGCTCTTGATGAATATTCAAAATGGATATCGGACCCTGACGCGGCCTATGAAAAGGAGCTGCGCATCGATGTATCGAACATGGAGCCGCTGGTTACGTTCGGTTTCAAGCCGGACCAGGTCAAACCGGTACGCGAGATGGAAGGAACGCCGATAGACCAGGTGTATATCGGGTCGTGTACCAACGGGCGCATCGAGGACCTGCGTATTGCTGCCGGGATCCTGAAGGGTCACCAGATAAGCCCGAAGGTCCGCGGCGTCGTGTCCCCGGCCACCCCGGGGGTATTCCGCGAGGCGCTGCGGGAAGGGCTCATCGATATTTTCATGGAAGCCGGATTTTGCGTGACCAATCCAACCTGCGGGGCCTGCCTGGGGATGAGCAACGGCGTCCTGGCTCCCGGGGAAACCTGCGCGGCTACGACTAACCGCAATTTCAGGGGGCGCATGGGAGAAGGCGGCATGGTCCACCTCATGAGCCCCGCGACGGCCGCTGCCTCGGCCATAGCCGGGACGATCACCAACTCACATCTCTATGACGGGCGTAAGTGACATGAAAAATTTCAGCGGAAAAGCGCTCCTTCTCAACAGGTCGGACATCAATACGGATGAGATTATTCCGGCCCGGTATCTTACGGAGATTACCAAGGATGCGTTAAAGCCGTACCTCCTCGAAGGCCTCCATCTCGACGGTTTTGATCCGCGTCGCGATATTCCCGGAAAAAGCGTCATCATCACGCGGTCGAACTTCGGCTGCGGATCGTCCCGGGAGCACGCTCCCTGGGCGCTGGAAGTGAACGGGATAAATCTCGTTATCGCCGAAGGATTTGCCCGCATATTCCGGCAGAACATGTACAACGGAGGAATGCTTGCGGTCGAGCTTCATCCTGACACGATAGACCGCCTCTTCAGGCTCGGGGCGGCCGGCGAGATCACGGTCGAGACGGATTTCGAAAGGGGACAGTTCGTAGTTCACGCCGGCGGCGAATCCGAGCGCATCGGTTTTACCATATCCGATTTCGACCGGCAGCTCGTAATAGCGGGTGGCTGGCTCGAATACGCTGATAAAAAATACTGACATACACCATGCACGGGGACGTTCGTTATTGATGCCTCATGGAGGGGCAGGCGCGTTATTGCGCGCGGCGGACGTTCTGGCTGTTTGTCATGTCGCCGTTCATGATGAACGGGATAATGTACCAGTCACCCCGGATGTACCTGCCCAGTGTCAGGGTCAAAGCGCCCGGCAGGTCCTGGATGAAATCCCGGGTGAATTCGAGCTGTATGTTCAGGGGGGCCGCCACGAGCTTCTGGTCAAAGGCGCCCGTGATTTTCAGGCGGACATTATTTGAATTAAAAATAAACGAATTGATGAGATAATTCGTTCCCCGTATATCCACGTTCCCGTATATCTTGTTGAACTCAAGGTCCCTGAGCTTGTACTTCAGCTCGGCGAGCAAAAGGCCCAGGCCGTTCTGTATGCCGGTGTCGACCAGTTTCCCCTTGTCGATGGTGATCTCGGCATTTCCCCGGGCCGTCTTGAATATGTTGCTGCTCAGCTCGAAATCGATCGTCGATTTGCCCCCGGCAATGCCGAAAAAACGGTTCCTGAACTTATCGTTGGAGGCGATAGCTTTTTGAACAACAAGATTATTTATCTGCAGCTGCAGCGAGGCCTGCGGGTGTACCTGGGCCAGGTTGATGGAGCCATTGCCTGAGATCTTACCGTCAGAAAAGAAGAACTGAAATCCCTTGATGGCCAGCGTGCTCCCGGAAAGGTTGTAGTGCAGCTGGACATTGCCCATCTGGTACGGGCCGTACTGGACTCGGGCAATCCCGATTGTGCCGAGTATCTCCATCGGGAGGGAAACCAAAGCCTCGGATTTTGAAAATTTGTCGCTCAGAGAGTCGATCGATATGGTATCGGCGGCCAGGTTAACATAAAGCCGCTTCAGGGAACGGTCCGTTGAGGCGATAGACAGGGTACAGGGATTGCCGTAAAAATTGAACGGGATCGCGGTTTTCTGGAAGGTGTTGTTCGTCACGGTAATAGTCGTCGAGAGCCCGCTTATGATCTTTGTCGCCGGATCGTAGCCGGCATTACTGATGGCGAGCGTGCCGTTATAGACGCCGCCTCCGTAACCGAGGCTGCCTTCGGCGTATCCGTATAACTTTTTCGGCATGAACTTGAGCAGCGGCATCGTATCGGTTATGGATGCCGCAATCTTGTTGATGCTGAATGTTATAAGGTTGCCGGCAAAGGTGAAATGCAGGTTCTCCACGAAAAAAGCGGATTTATTGATGGCGCCCTGGGTCTTCGCGATGAGCACGGTCCGTCCGGCGATGTCTACGTGGCAGAAGCCGTCTGCATGGAGGAGCAGAGGCGAGTTGAGAAGGGTGGACGTGGCGTTCGCGTTTCCTTTTACGTAATTCTTGGTTATGATCAGGTTCGTAACTGATCCATTGATGATATTGTACGGCAAAGTCACGTTGTCGCCCCAGCGGTAGACCCAGAGGAGAGAGGCATTTTCAAGGTTGACCGCGCCGGTGATCTTGAAATCTCCTTTAAGTATCTCAATATCAACTTCCGGCCGCAGCACGCCACGGTTTTCCGGCAGCCTGACCGTGCAGTCCCGGATCTCGATTTTTTTCCTGAGATATACGTCGGCATCGAGCAGATAGGTGCCGGCAAGAGGAGCGAGCACCGGCGGCGGATTGGCCAGCGTGAGCGTGGCGTCGGTAAGCGATATCCTGGATATTTTCGCCGACATTCCTGAGCCCTTGTTCCTGGAGAGGCTCGAGATCAGGCTTTCGAGGTTGGATTCTCCGGCACTGTTGAACGAAATATTGCAGACGGGCTTTTTCAGCGAAATGGCGTCGGCGTCGAACTCGGACCTCAGGAGCGACAGGAAGGAAAATCTGATGTCGGCGCTTTCCACGCTTGCCAGCACCGGCGATTTTTCATCCGACTCGTAAATCACCAGGCCGTCAAGGGAGATGCCTCCAAGACTGTATCCGATATCCTTTATCGTTACCTTCCTGCCCAGGGCCTTCTCTGCGTTCGTTGTGACCAGCTTTAAAATGTTTTCGGCGGGATAAAGCGTTATAAAAAGCAGGGCGCCGAGAATAAGGAGTATAAGAGCTGCTAACAGGAACCGGAAGGAAAACTTAAGTATTCTTGCTGGCCTCACGTTTCCTTTCCATCGTGGATTTTTTCTTGTAGAACTGGACGGTCTTCTCGAGCTCGAGAAGGTCCATGCAGATTATCTTTCCCTGTTCGAGGGTAATATGCTTGTCCTCGAGTAGCTGGACGATGAACATGTCGCCCTTTTCCGGGGGCAAACCGACCATGTTGATGAGCTCCTTGGTCCCGAATTCAAAGTTGTGCATCTGCTTGGCATCGATCTTTACCTTGTGTTTTTCAATCTGTATGAGCAGCGTATCGTAAATTCGTCCGAGGGTGTCGCGGATCATCAGGTTCTCGAGCTGGCGGTAAGCGGTCCAGATCCGCTCGCTGAGGATCTGGATCAGGCGCGTCGCCAGCTGGGGCTGGGCCTGGACCATGCCCTCGAAGTTGGATTTGTTGATCGCGAGTACTTCAACATCTCCAAACGTGATGGCTGACGCGCTGCGCGGCTTGTTGTCGAGAATGGCCATCTCGCCGAAAATATCCCCGGCCTTGAGCACCGCCAGGAGGACCTCCTCGTTCACGATCTTCGTTATCTTGACCTTGCCCGATTGTATGATGAAGAGCTCTTCGCCCGGCTCGTATTCACAGAAGATCATCGTATTGTCTTTGTAGCGGCGGTTCATGCCGACCATCTGTCCCTGGGCGGGGGCCTTTAACGGCGCTTTCAGCGTCTGGAGGCGCTGGATGGCCTTGTCGCGGTTCTCGCCGTCCGGGCGGTACTGGAGGTATCTCTGGTACGCATAGGTGGCGTGGTTGATGATTTTCTTCTTGATGTAGTACTCGCCGATATTATAGAGGTGCGAAGGATCTTCTTCTGCGACATTCTTGAAGGTGAGATTGGTGATTGCCTGGTCGAAGTCCCTGAGCTTGCGGCTGAAGAAGCGGATGATTTTCATCGCAACGGTCGGGTTCTTCTGGATAAGGAGGCCGAACTTTTCCCTCTCGACCGATATGAGGGATACGTTTTCAAGCGCAACGGCAGACTCGATTCGATTGTGAGCGCTCATACAGGACACGACGCCGAAGAAGTCGCCGGGACCGAGGATCGAATACGGCTCAGTGGCGACAACCGGATTATCCTTGGCGACTTTTACTTTTCCCTTGAGAATTATATAAAAATTATTGGCGTTCTTTTTACCTTCAACTATGATAAAAGAATTAGCGAGATAATTCTCTACTTTAAATTGGGTATCGGCCATTCTTCCTCTTCATGAAATCAGATAATATAGAGCACTATTATTAAATTCGGCAAAAAATCAAGTAATTTCTAGTTTTTTATATCAGGTCATGGAATTAAAAAATGGGGCTTAACCGTGTACGGAATATACCCTGACATTATGGTAAACTGACCCAATTTAATTAAATTGTCCAGATAAAAAATTTTCTGCGATGTTGAATTCAGGAAGCCTGCTCATTCTATCATCTTTTTCAGCCTGCTAAGCTCGTTCAGGGCTTCAATCGGCGTGATCGTATTGAGGTCAATGCCCTTGATGGCCTGAAGAACGATATGGTTTGAGGCGTTGAAAATCTCGAGCTGTCCGGAAGGCTCTTCAGCGTCAAGCGTGCCGGGTTTGATGCTTTTACCGCCCCGCTCGAGCTTTTGCAGCATCTGTTCCGCCTTGCCGATGATCGGCTTCGGTATGCCGGCCAGGTTCGCGACGTGGATGCCGTATGACTTGTCGGCTGCCCCGCGCACCACTTTATGCAGGAAATCGACGCCGCTCAGGTGCTCCTTGACCATGACGGTATAATTGACGATACCGCGCCTGCCGCCAAGCTGGGTGAGCTCGTGGTAATGGGTGGCGAACAGGGTCTTCGCCTTCAGGTAGCGGAGTATGTACTCTACCACCGCCCAGGCTATGGAGAGGCCGTCATAGGTGCTCGTTCCGCGCCCGATCTCGTCCATGATGATCAGGCTTTTATCGGTCGCGTTGTTGAGTATGCCGGCGGTTTCATTCATCTCGACAAGGAAGGTCGATTCCCCGCGCGAGATGTTGTCGGAGGCGCCGATCCGCGTGAAAATGCGATCGGCGACCGATATGTTAGCCTCGCGCGCCGGCACGTACGAGCCGATCTGGGACATCAGCTGGATGATCGCGGCCATCCGTATATAGGTGGACTTGCCGGACATGTTCGGACCGGTAATGATCTTGATAATGTTCTCATCGCCGTCCAGGTTGATGTCATTCGGTATGAACACCTCACGGGTGTAGTATTTCTCGACAACAGGGTGGCGGCCGTCCTTGATATGGGTCCTGCTGCCGGAATCGAACGAAGGCCGGACGAAGCGGTTCTCGAGGGCGCAGAGCGCAAGGGAAGAGTAAAAGTCGAGATCGCCGATGGTGCCGGCAAGGCACTGGAGGCGGTCACGCTCCGCTATGACCGCCCGGAGGAGCCTGTCGATCTCCTCGTTCTCGATCCGCTGGATCGTCTCGGACGCGGAAAGGATCTCGGACTCGAAATTCTGCAGCTTTTCCGTGGTGTATCGCTCGGAACCGACGAGCGTCTGCTTCCGGTAGTAGGTCTCCGGTATGCCGGACGCCTGCCCCTTGCTGACCTCGATAAAATATCCGAGGATCTTGTTGTACCGTATCCTGAGGGTGGAGATGCCGAGCTTCTTCTTTTCCTCTTCCTGGTAATCGACGATCCAGTTCTTTGCGTTCGTTTTCAATTCGTAGATGCGGTCAAGCTCCTGGTTGAAGCCCTTCCTGATCACGCGGCCGTGCTCGGGGGAAAGGGCCGGCTCGTCCTCGACGGCGGTCTTTATCATGGCCGCGAGCGGCGAGAGGTCGGGCATGGCTTCCGAGAGGCGGGTCATGCTCTCGTGCGGCTGTTCGGCCAGCAATGATTTTATCTTCATGGCGGCCATAATGGAGCTCATGAGGGCGATGAAATTCCTCGGGAAGGTCCTTCCGATGATGAAGCGGGAAAGGAGGCGCTCCATGTCCTGTATCTCTTTTAGAAACTGCACGAGCTTTCCGGCCAGCTCGTGGAATTCGTGAAGGTACTGGACGGTGTCGAGCCGCCTGTCTATAAGGGCGGTGTCGAGAAGCGGCTGGAGTATATTCCGCTCGAGCGTGCGCTTCCCCATGGCCGTTCGGGTATAGTCCAGGACGGAAAAAAGGGTCCGGTTCCTGGACCCGTCGGTGGTATTGCGGACCAGCTCCAGGTTGGATATCGTAGCGTCGTCGAGCGCCATGAAGTCGCGGGACACGATGGTTTTAGGGAACTTGAGGTGGTCGATGGTCTTCTTGTGCGTGTCCCTGAGATACTGCAAAATCGAGCCGGCGGCCATGATGTCCAGATCGTCGGTAATGCCGAGCCCCTTGGTGCCGGAGATCCGGAAGGTTTCCGATATGACCGCGGTCATGAATTCCGCGTCGTAGAGCCATTCGTTGATACGGTAGACCGGGATATCGTGCTGGGACAGGTATTCGGCATAGGCCTCGCCGTCCGGCGCGGAGCCGCCGTAAAAGACGGCCTCGCGGGGCGAGAACTTGGCCATCTCGCCGCGAAACAGCTCGATCGACTTGCCGATCGACGAGAGGAAGAAATCACCGGTGGAGATGTCGACGAACGACAGCCCGATGCGGTCGTCGCCGAGAATGATCGACGCGAGGAAATTGTTCTCGTCCGACTGGAGGAGGTTCGCCTCCACCACGGTGCCCGGCGTGATGACGCGGACCACCTCGCGCCTGACCACGGTGCCGGCGGAGGGGACCGTTTCCATCTGTTCGCAGATGGCGACGCGCTTCCCGGCCTTGATGAGGCGCGCGATGTAGCTCTCGGCCGCGTGGTACGGGATGCCGCACATGGGTATGTCGTTCTGGCGCGAGGTGAGGGCTATGTCAAGGATGCGCGACGCGGCGTGGGCGTCGTCGAAAAACATCTCGTAGAAATCGCCCATGCGGAAAAAGAGTATCTCTTCCGGATACTGCTTTTTCATGTCGAGGTACTGCTTCATGGCTGGGGTGATTTTTGGGTCCATGCCTATTCCCCGTATATATACGATCTGTTTCCGCCGGAAGACACCCGCACGATCCTGCCGTTGAGCCCGATTTCCTCCGCCAGCCGCACCCGGAGCTCCAGGGCGGATGCTTCATCGCGGCACCTGCCCACGTACAGTGCGAAGCCGCTCGATAACCGTACTGTTTTTATCGGATCGAACTCAACAAGCTCTTTTTTGATTCCGGCGGCGGTTTTCATGGAATCAAAGGGGCCCACAGACACGGCGTAATACACCGGCGCATCGGCCTCGTCAGGCAGGTCCCTTTCCGGGCTGATGTCCAGGCTCTCGGCGTCGTCCACTATTTTTTTCGCCGGCAGGTAAAAGACCCGGCGCGGCTTGTGCTTTTTCACGGCGGCGATATTTTTTGCCGCTTCCGCGGCTTCGGGAGACCCCGGGTAACCGGAAATAAGGTCGGAGTAGGCGGAGTATGCTTCGTCGTACATACGCTTGCGCTCGTAGAAATCGCCGAGCATGAACAGGGCCGCCGGCATGGCATCGGCGGATGGGTAACCGACGGCGATTTCCCGGATCGAATTGATGTATTCCCGGGAATGTCCGGTCGTGGCCCTGTGGATGGAAGCGAGGATCAGGAGCGTGCGCGCCAGGTTGTTGTAGTCATGGTCGGACTCGATGCGGGCGCGGCACAGCTGCTCGGCGCGCTCGTAGTCGTCGGTGCGCATGAGCGAGATAACGCTGAAAAACAGGAACGCGTCGTAGTAGCGGCTCTTTGCAAGGCGCGTGCCGGGCAGCGCGTCGTCCCTCAACGGTTCCCACCGGGACAGAAGGTAGTGTATCTCGCATATCCGGTACCGCGCGTAATCGCACCGTCGGTATTTTTTATAGCCGGTCAAGACCGCGCGGTAGTGCTCGACCGCGCGGTCGGGGGTGGTTTCCATGTCGCCCAGCATGATCCACACGTCCGGCGCGCCGGGGCTTTTCGGGTATGCCTTGAAGAATGCGGCGGCCGATTTATTCGCGGCCGCGAAGTTGCGCTGCTTTGTCTGCCGGGCGATGAGGTCCATGTACTGTTTCTCGGTTAGTCTTTTTTTCCCGGGCCTCTGTGCCGGATCGGCAGAGACGTACGCTGACAGCAGCAGGATCGTAGCGCAGATGACGGCAGGTCTATGCAATTCTCGTACCCTGCAGGGTCGTTCCCTGGACACTGTCTATGCGTATTTGCAGCCGCTTCCCGAAGTCATCGCTGGACCCTTTCGTAATGACGACATGGTTCAGGTAGGTCCGGCCCATGACGCTGTCCCCGGACTTTTTGCTGTACCGTTCTATGATGGATTCCTCGACGCTGCTAATCCTTTCTGAAAGGCGCTGGCGGGATATGCCGCGCTGGAGGGTTATGAGGCGCTGCAACCGGTCGATCTTCTCGTCCCGCGAAAGCTCTTCCCGGAGAGCGCAGGCGGGCGTGCCGGTGCGGGGAGAATAGGCATAGTTGTACGCGTCGTCAAAACGGATCGTTTCGACGGCGGAAAGCGTGTCCATGAATTCCTTTTCCGTTTCACCGGGAAACCCGACAATGAGGTCGGTCGAAAGTGAATAGGTCCCGAGCCGGGCCGAAATCCTCTCCACGATCTTCAGGTAATCCGCGCGGGTGTACCGGCGGTTCATAAGGGAGAGGATGCGGTCCGATCCGCTCTGTAGCGGAAGGTGTATCGAGCGTGAGATGTTTGAATGGCCGGCGATAACGTCCAGGATCTCATCGGAAAAATCTTTCGGGTGCGACGTGAGGAAGTTGATCCGCTCGATGCCCCGGATGGATGCGGCCTGTTCCAGAAGGCGGTAAAACGGGAGATCGCCTGAATCGGTCCCGTACTGGTTCACGTTCTGGCCCAGGAGGGTAATCTCCTTGATGCCGGTGACGGCAAGCCCGCGAATATAGTCAAGGACCTGTGCGGAGGGGAACGAGATGAGCCGGCCGCGTACCCGGGGAACGATGCAGTAGGAGCAGTAGTTTTCGCACCCGTGGGTTATGGTGACCCACCGATGCCAGCCCGGGGTGTCCTCCGTCCGGCAGAGCTTCGGGTTTATCCTGCCGGTGAAATCGGCCGTCTCCTGGGAGAGGTAGGTGTTTTCACGGGGGTCGGCCAGGTATGACTGGACAAGCCGGCCGATCACCGGGACCTGGTAGGGACCCACGACCATGTCAGCGGTTCCCCTCTTGAGCAGATCGCCGCCGATACGCTGTGCCATGCATCCGGCAGCCACCAGGAGTGCGCCCCGGGACCGGCCCTGTTTCCGGCTGCCGCGCATCCGGGAAAGGGCCCTGTTTTCGGCATGATCCCGGACCGAGCAGGTGTTGAAGATGACAATGTCAGCCTCTTCAGACGCTGCAGCGGGCAGGAACCCTTCCTCTGTCATGGACAGCGCCATGAGCTCGGAATCGTTTTTATTCATCTGGCAGCCGAATGTTTCTATGTAAAAGGTCCTGGTCACGGTAACAATTTCTCATTTTATCAGGCATTTAATGCAATATCAAAAAGGTTTTAATTTGAAAAAAATCAACAATTATTTTAATGATAATTGAAACAATCTGAATCGCGGGGAATGGCAATAATTATTACACGATCACCAAATTTTGGTTGAATAATTCCAGCCGGCCCCGTACATTAATGCCAGCTAGACGGTGCTTTGGGCGGCACGGATCAGGGCTATTGCTGACAGGAAGCAAACCATATAAAGGGAGGTATATATGGCAATCGAGAAGATAAACAACAACTTGTATCAAAAAGGGATATCTGAGAATTATAAAAATATGGTGAATGAAAATGCGGCACAAAAGAAAACAAAACCGATGCTGCAGCCGAAAAAAGAGAGCGTTCTGGACAAGGGCTTCAAGATAGACGCCAAGGCATAAGCCATCGCGCCAGTTTCGTTGCCGCACCGTGCATACGGAGAGAAAACAGATGGAAGGCGGAGAAGATAGAAGAGAATTCATCCGGGTCAGCGATCAGTTCAACGTGCGCCTCGTCAGGAGGGAACGTGGAACAGGCACGGTGATGGTGGAATTGCCTGATTCAAGCTCCATCAATGTCAGTGGAAGCGGCCTCCTGGTAAACATGAATGAAAAAGTTGAGCCGGGGACCATCCTGAGCGTTATCTTCATGAAGCCCCGCACCTTCGATATGTTCAAGGGAACGGGCAGGATCGTCCGTGTTGAACAGGCGGAAGATGGGACTTACAACGCAGGAATACACTTTATAGATCTTCGCCCGGAAGAAAAGCACAAGCTCAATTCATGTTTAATTGATTAATGAAAAAGAGTTATTATGTGATAATAAAAAAGCCCCTGCCGGTTCAACGGCAGGGGCTTTCCGTTTCAGGTCTTCATTTATCCAGTCTTTAATCCCTGAGCACTGCGCCCTGGGCCGCGGATGAAACATGCTTGATGTAACGCCGCATGAAGGATGCGGCTACGTCCCGCTGCGGAGGTTGGTAATCGGCGATCCGCTTCTTGATCTCGGTGTCGCTGAGCTTGACTGTGAGCGTGCGGCCCGGTATGTCTATGGTGATCATGTCGCCGTCCCTGACAGCTGCTATGGGCCCGCCGTCGGCAGCCTCCGGCGAGATATGCCCGATGCAGGGCCCGGCCGAGGCCCCCGAGAAACGGCCGTCGGTGATCATGGCAACGTGTTTGAGGCCTGATACGTCCATGGCCAGCGTAATGGCCAGGGTCTCGGGCATGCCGGGACCTCCCCTGGGGCCCTCGTTCCTGATGACCAGCACGCTTTCGTCCTGTATCTTTTTTTCGCGGAATGCCATAAGAGCATCGTGCTCTGACTCGAATACCCGCGCCGGGCCGGTGAAGGTGAGCATCTCCGGTATGACCGAGCTCTGTTTCACCACGCAGCCGTCCGGTGCAAGGTTTCCGGTGAGGATCACGGTGCCGCCTTCTTTCCTGAACGCCCTCTCGCGCGGCGGAATAACGGTTTCGTCCTTGATGATGACAAATTCCAGTATGTCGCGCAGCTTCATGTTGTTGGCCAGCAGGCAGTCCAGATTCAGGTCGTCTTTCAGCACCTTCATGACACCCATGGTACCGCCGGCCTTGTACAGGTCGACCATCCCGTGCGGGCCGCTCGGGCTTATGGAGCAGAGGGTGGGGATCTTCCTGTTGTACTCGTTGAATGTCGTTAGAGGGAGCTCTATCCCGAGGTTGTGCGCGATTGCCGGAAGGTGCAGCGCCGTGTTGGTTGAACCGCCGATTGCCAGGTCGACGATCAGTGCGTTGATGAGCGCCTCTTTCGTCATGATCTTCCGGGCGGTGAGGTCTTCCTCTACCATCTTTACAATGCGCATGCCCGTCTTGCGGGCGAAGACCGACTTCTCGGCGTGGAACGCGGGAACATTTGCCGAGCCGGGGATGCACATGCCCATCGCCTCGACCAGGGACTGCATGGTATTCGCCGTTCCCATGACCTCGCAGGAACCGCAGGTGGCGCAGGTCGCGGAGGCGAGCTTGGCGCCGTAGTCGGTGGTATAGTCCTTGTGGTCGATGCTGCCCTTCATGGACGGGAGAAAGCGCACGTGCATGGAGTTTGGCCCGCCGGTGATGAAAATGGCGGGAAGATCGAGGCGCGCCGCGGCGATAAGCATGCCGGGGATTATCTTGTCGCAGCTCGCGATCATGACCATGCCGTCGTACATCATGCTGTGCATGTGGGTCTCGATCATGTCTGCGATAAGGTCCCGCTGAGGCAGGACATAGCGCATGCCCTCGTGCCCCTCGGTCATGCCGTCGCAGGGGGCGGGCACGTTGAATTCAAAAGGGACGCCCCCGCCGGCGTTGACGCCGTCCTTCACTTTCTGGGCGAGCTCCCGCAGGTGGATATGCCCGGGATTGATGTCGGTGTGGGAGTTGACGATCGCGATCATCGGCTTTTCCTTGAGCTCGTCGGGATCGGCCCCCGTTCCGCGGAAAATGCCGGTGCGCATCAGTCCGACGGGAAAGTCGGAGGTATCGAATATTGCCTGGCTCTTTTTCTTCATTGCCGTCTCCTTGTTACACGTTGTTTATAATGAAGTCGGGTTTCTCCCCGTTCAGTACTTTCACAATGTTCCCGATTGCCGCGCCGATGATCCGTATCTTCGACTCCGTCGTTGCGCCCGCTATGTGTGGGGTGAGGAGCAGGTTCGCATCGACCGACAGGAGCGGGCTGTCCTTTTTCAGGGGCTCTTCTGTATAAACGTCGAGCGCGGCGCCTCCGATCTGCCTGTCCCGGAGGGCTTCAGCGAGCGCCGTCTCGTCGATTATTTCGCCGCGCGCGACATTGATGATGAGCGCGCCCGGCTTCATGGCGGCTATGCGCTCCCTGCTGATCAGGCCGCGCGTCTCGTCGGTGAGCGGGCAGTGAAGGCTTATGATGTCCGAGCTCTTCAGCAGGTCGTCACAAGTCACCATTGCGGCCCGGTATCTGCTCTCGTCGTCGTCCGAAAGCCTGACCGCGTCATGGTACAGTACGCGGACGCCGAACGGTATGAGCCGCTCCGCCACGGCCTTCCCGATCCGGCCCATGCCGACCAGCCCCCAGGTCTTGCCGTAGATCTCGCCCGGTCCGATCTCAAGCTGCTTCCATTCGCCGGCCCGGGTGGAGAGGTGGGCCGCGACCGTTTTTTTCATGAGACAGAGCCCTGCCATCACGGTATGCTCGGCCACCCCGATCGTGTTGGCTCCGGCCGTATTGGCGACGCGGATACCCGCCTCCGTGCAGGCGTCGATGTCGATGTGCTGATACCCGACGGTGGGTTGCTGGATCAGCCTGGCATGACCGGCCGCAAGCGCGATCTCGCGGGTTATCTTTTTATTAAAGGTGAAGTCGCCGAGGATGATGTCGGCATATTTCACTTCCTCGATAATTTTATCGTCCGGCAGAGAGTTGACATTAACGATCTCAATTTCGTCCTGTAGTGAAAGGCCGGCGCCCTTCATCATGGCGGTCAGCACTGCTTCGTTGAGCGGCGCCATGGATACGAGTTTTATGGCCACGGTGTACCTCCGCGATAATGTCCCTGCTTTTCATGGGCGAAAAAATTCACGGCGCTGGCGGTTTAACGCTGAACATGAATGGTAACAGATAACGCCATATGATCGGGTTTGTCTAATCAAAATGCACCGGAATTGCATTTGACGAACGGGCGTCAATCGATCTTCATGCGCTGTTCTATGCGGGACATGATTTCATTGATCGCGCCGTCAATGTTCTCGATGCTGATGGCGACCGCTTTGGAGGGGCAGACGGTGGCGCAACGGCCGCATCCCTTGCAGAGCGCGTCGTCATGGATGATGCGATTGCCGGACAGGGTGCGCGCTCCGGTGAAGCACTCGCTCACGCAGGTCCCGCAGCCGGTGCATGCGGCCATGTCGGTCGTAACGCTGAGGCCGCGCAGGCGTACCAGCGATTCCTTGACCTCGCCGGGAAAGTAGCGGGCGGACTTGAATATGGTGCAGCAGCAGGTGCAGCAGAAGCAGATCGTGAGAGACCTGCCGGTGTTGGGTGTCCCGTAAAAAAAGTCATCCATCCGGACGCGGCCGATCATGGGGATAAGGCCCATCCCGACCATTTTTCGCATGTGGGCGAGGGCCTCGTCGACCGTGCGGCGGGTGGCGATGTGCGGGGGTATGGCACGCGTGCCTTCGCCGAGCTGCAGGCAGGCTTCATGGATCGGGTAGTGCCGGCACTCTTCCGATTCGCGGCAGGTGCACCGGTTGATGATGATGCGGTGGGACGAGCGGCGTATGAGCTCCTCGAGCAGACGTTCGGGTAGGAATGTGCTCCCCGCGCCCCTGATGTCGCGGTTTACCGGGATATGCGAGATGTTGAAATTCCTGCCGGTAAAGATGGGTCGCACCATGACCGAGAACAGCCTCCCCACAACGGGCCATTGTGTCATTTTCGCGCTCAGGTATGTAAGCGGCCACACCACTCTTAAAAAATCCAGCCACCAGGAAGGTCTAAGGTTCATTGAACTGTCCTCTTGGTCGAGAAATACCGGTATCCTGGCCGATTGCAGGAACCGGATACGGCACGTTATATCTGCTCGTAATAGCGCTTGCGCTCCCAGTCGGTAACCGCCCGGTCGTACTGCCGCTGCTCGGTCCTGAAAAAATGCAAGTAATGCTCCACCACGTCGCTTCCCAGTGTCGCTCGTGCGAATTCGCTGTTTTCAAGCTCGCAGATGGCGTCGCGAAGCGTGGCGGGGACCCTCGGCAGGTCCTTTGTCGAATACATGTCGCCGGTGCATAGCGGCGGGGGCTCAATCCTGTTTCTGATGCCATCCAGGCCGGAGGCGAGCGCGGCCGCGTAGGCGAGGTACGGGTTGACGTCCGCGCCGGGGATACGGGACTCGATGCGGAGCGAGCTTCCATTGCCCACGATGCGGAAACCTGCCGTGCGGTTATCATAGCTGCACGCGAGGCTGGTCGGCGCCCATGAACCTGACTGGTAGCGCTTGTACGAGTTGACCGTCGGCGCGTAAAAGACCATCATCTCCGCGGCGTGCCGTATCCAGCCTCCCAGGAACCACCTGAATGCGTCGGAACCGGTTACCGGACCGAAGGGGATGTCCCCGGCGAACATGTTGTTTTTCCCGGAACGGTCCCAGAGGCTCATGTGCATGTGACAGCTCGAGCCGGCGCTGTCCGCGTCGAATTTTGCCATGAAGGTCACGGAGAGGCCAAGGCTGTCCGCAACTTCCTTGAAGCACTGCTTGTATATCATCTGGCTGTCAGCCATGGCGAGAACGTCCGCGTAGCGGATGTTGAGCTCGTGCTGGCCTTTTCCCCATTCTCCCTTGCTGAATTCCACCGGCACGCCGCTGTTTGCGAGATGGCGGCGAACGGCAGCGTTGAGCGGCTCCTCGCGCGTGCCCTGGAGGACGTGGTAATCTTCAAGGTAAGACCCGAAAGGCCTGAGGCGGGCGTACTCCTTATCCCTGGCCGCGTCGTAGCTTTCCCTGAAGATATAATACTCGAGCTCGGAGGCGCCCATGGCCCGGTAACCGGATTCTTCAGCGGCAGCAAGCTGTTTCTTCAGTATGCTCCTCGGGGATATCGCGGTGAGCCGGTGTTCATGCTCGTCGAACACGTCGCAAATGACGAGGGCGGTTTTATCAAGCCATGAAGCGCAGCGGAGCGTGTTCATGTCCGGAACGCAGTGGAAATCTCCGTACCCGCTCTCCCAGTTTGCATACCGGTACCCGGGCACGGGGTCCATGTCCATGTCAACCGTGAAAAGATAATTGCACGCATGCATGCCCGAACGTGCGATCTGGTCCAGGAAAAAGTCGGTCGTGATGCGCTTGCCGAAGAGACGGCCGTACAGGTCCGGGAACGCCGCGATAACCGTCTCGATTTCGCCGGTTCGCGCTTTCTCTTCGAGTTCTTTCAGGGTCAGCATGCCCCGTGTCTTCAGTTCGGCCATGGTCACCGCCTTGTCGTGAAATGTATCCGCGCAGGATCAATCGAGCTGCTGAATTTTTTTTAAATCCGATTTCCGGCCCAGGAACAGCAGCACCGAATGCCCGGGTATGATGTCGTCCGCCGTGGGAGCGATTTTCATGTTTTCCCATTCAGGCGCGTCCGGGCTCCAGTGCTCGTTGCCCTGCAGGAATTTGATGCCGAGGATCTGGCACTTGAAGCGCGCGCCTATTTGTAAATCCCGTATGTTCCTGCCGATGAAGCTTGCCGGCGGCTGGATGTTCATGACGACGTACTCGCCGGTAAGGGGCACGTAGTCGAGGACGTTTCTCATCGCCAGGGTCTTGCCGATCCTGGCCGCGGTATCGCGTTCAGGGTAGATGATGTCCGGGAACCCCAGGCGCTCAAGAGCGTGCTGTTCCTTCACCGAGCGCGCGCACGCGATGATCCGCTTCGCGCCGAGGTCCTTCAGCGAAAGGAGTATGATGAACATCGAGCTGATGTCGCCGACACTGACGATCACGCCGTCCAGCTCCCTGATCGAAAGGGTCTGGAGAAATGACGGCTCCGTGGCATCGCCGTTGATGGAATGGGCGAGAAATTCTTTTGAAGAGAGCAGCCGTTCCCTGTTGCAATCGATCCCGGTGACCTCGCTGCCGTACTCTTTCAGGGACTTGGCGAGATGGGCGCCGAAGCTTCCCAGGCCGATTACTGCATATTTCTGCATTTCGAACCTCCTGCCGGCGATTTCCGGGCGGCGATCTTCGTCCGTAACGATACAACGTGCGGAGCGCAGCGCTCCGATACACGCATAAAAAGCCGCCAATAAATGCGAATTGTCAAGTCTAAAAACGGCAGCATGTGAGATCGGGAGACGATATGCCATGTATTGATAAAATTTTATACGACATAAAAATTTTAACTTGTATTTTTAAACTGAGACGTAATTAATTATCCTCCGGAATGTTCATGATATTCCGTGATATTTCAGATCATGACCTGGTGTTCGTATGACCGGATATATTCAATATCGAATCAATGGAAACCCGGGTGGTCAACGCGCCGTTGAGCGGAGCGCCCATATTCAGGATGAAATGCATCATCAATATCCCCTTTGAGCTGAAGCTGTCTGCGGTGCGGAAAGAGCTGGAAAAGCTCGGTGAGCGCATGGATATTGACATCGAAATCGTTGCGGCGGACGTTTTATAATACTAGTCCCAAGCCCGACATACCCTGGGAGTGCAAATGGAAACAGAATTTACTCCTCTTCATGAAGAGCACGTGTCGCTGAATGCGCTGATGGCCCCGTTCGCGGGATGGGGCATGCCCATACATTACGGCAGCATTCTCGACGAGGCGCGGCACACGAGGTCCGCCGTTTCAGTCTTCGACATCACCCACATGGGCGAATTCATCGTTAAAGAGGGACCCGGCTCGTCCTCGTTCGACGGCGCCATCACGACGCCGGTAACCGCGATGAAAAAGGGACGGTGCCGCTACGGGTTTCTGCTTAACGAGAAGGGCGGGATCCTCGACGACCTGATCGTGTACCGGATCGCGGACGATGAGTGGATGGTTGTTGTCAACGCGTCGAATGTCCGGCGGGATTTCGACACCATCAGCAAGCGGCTCGGGAGCGGGGCTGCCATCGAGAATATTTCCTCCAGGATCGTCAAGCTGGACGTGCAGGGTCCAAAGTCCATGGGTGTCATGAAGCAGATCGCAGGGCCCGGCATCGCCGGACTTTCCTACTACGGATTCGATTTTTTCAAGTTCATGGGCGGCAGCCATATCATAAGCAGGACGGGTTATACCGGCGAGCTCGGGTTCGAGGTGTATGTGGATCCGGAAACGGGCCTGAAGCTGTGGAAGGAGCTCCTGAAAAACCCGGACGTTAAACCGGCCGGTCTTGGCGCGCGTGATATTTTGCGGCTGGAGATGGGCCTTCCCCTGTATGGGAACGAATTTAACGAAAATACAACGCCGGTAGACGCCGGCATGGAGCGCTTTCTTGACATGGGCAAGCACTTTACCGGGAAGGAGCCCGTCGCTGCGCTGCAGAAGACGGGGGCCCGGCGCCGGCTCGTCGGATTCATCGCCGGCGGGAGGAGGAGCCCCAGGCACGAAAACAGGATCCTGGCAGGCGGTACAGAGGCGGGGATCGTGACGAGCGGCGTGTTCTCTCCGCACCTCAACTGCGGCATCGGCATGGGGTATATCGACGCGGCGCACGCCGCCGACGGGAACGGAATCGCGATTGACACGGGAAAAGGGGAGATAGCGGCGAACGTTGCGCCGGTACCCTTTATAAAACAGACTTCAATTAAACACACGGAGGCATAGGGGAGATGGAGATCACTGTCATTGAAGGATATCTCTACACCAGGGAGCACGAATGGGCAAAGGTGGAAGGCAATAAAGCAAAAGTCGGTATTACCGATTACGCGCAGCAGAAGCTCGGCGACATCACCTACATCGAGCCGCCGCAGGTAGGCAAGGCTGTAAAGCAGGCCGAATTCCTGACCGGCATCGAATCGGTGAAGGCGGCCAGCGACATATACTCGCCCCTGTCCGGAACGATCACCTCGAACAATCCACGGCTGGACGACGAGCCCGAGCTCGTCAACAAGTCCTGTTACGAAAAAGGCTGGATAGCCGAGATCGAGCTGTCGGACCCGGCGGAGACGAAAAACCTGATGGACGCCGCGAGCTATAAAACATACGCTGCGGGACTTGAGTAGCGATGGCGGGTTACACGCCACATACGAAAGACGACGTCCGTAACATGCTCGATGTCATCGGCGTCAAGTCGGTCGAGGAGCTTTTCTCGGACATCCCTCCTGAGCTCAGGCCGAAATCGTTCGACCTGCCGGCAGGGATTACGGAGAACGAGGCGCTGAAGGCTTTTAACGGGCTGAGCGGCCGCAACCGCACGGACCTGGTATCGTTCGTCGGCGGCGGGTTCTACGATCATTTCATTCCTTCGGCTGTAGATTCGATCTCGTCCCGCTCGGAATTCTTCACCGCGTATACGCCCTACCAGCCGGAGGCTTCACAGGGCACCCTGCGGGCGATAATGGAATACCAGTCCATGATCGCGAGCATCACGGGCCTCGACTACGCAAACGCATCCCTGTATGACGGCGGGACGGCGCTGTACGAGGCGATCGCGATTGCCGTGCATGCCAACGGCCGCCGGAAGGTACTGGTAGACCGCGGGGTGAACCCGCTGTTCCGGAACATCATCCGGACGTACATCCTCAATATCGATGTGGTCATAGAAGAAGTGGACCTGAAAGACCTGCGCTCTGACCGGGAAAAGCTCCGCTCGCTTCTCGACGACGAAACATCGGCCCTGGTGGTGCAGAACCCGAACTTTTTCGGCATGGTCGATGATTACGAAGAGGTCTTTGAATTCGCGCGTTCTAAAAACATAGTAAGCATACTCGTCTTCTACCCGCTCTCGCTCGGGCTTCTCAAGACCCCCGGTGAGATGAAGGCGGACATCGCGGTGGGCGAGGGCCAGTCGCTCGGCCTGCCCCTGTCGTTCGGCGGTCCGTACCTCGGTCTCATGGCGGTCGCTAAAAAATTCGTGCGCAAGATGCCGGGCAGGATAGTCGGGGAGACGGTCGACCGCGACGGCCGGAGGGCATTTGTCCTTACCCTCCAGGCGCGCGAGCAGCATATCCGCCGCGAAAAGGCCTCCTCCAACATATGCTCCAACCAGGCGCTCTGCGCCCTCAGGGCGGTTGTTTACCTCTCGCTGATCGGCAAGGAGGGTTTCCGAAAAACAGCGCTCATCAATAATGCCCGTGCCGAATACTGTAAAAAGGCCCTGAAAGCAATCAGGGGAATTTCCGTCAAGGAAGGCCCGACCTTCAATGAATTCGCTGTTGAATTACCGGTTCCCGCCGCAGCATTCATCAAGAAAATGATCGGTACCGGTTACGCGGCAGGTTTGGCCGCGTCGTTATTCTATGAAAACATGGACCGTATCATGATAGTATCCGTGACGGAAAAGAGATCCGAAGCAGAAATAACCGCGTTCGCGGATGCGGTCAGGAAGGCCCTGTCATGAAACTCATATTCGAAAAAAGCGTTCCCGGCAGGATCGGCGTTGATCCCGGAGCGGTCCCCGCGGGCGCGGGCGACAGCCTCGACCTGAAATATCTGCGCGCGATCGACAACTGCCTGCCCGAGCTTTCCGAGCTGGACGTGATGCGGCACTATATCCGGCTGTCGCAGCTCAATTTCTCGGTCGACACGCATTTTTATCCGCTCGGCTCCTGTACCATGAAATACAATCCGAAAGTGAACGAGGCGGTAGCCGCGCTTCCGGGATTTACGGGCGTGCATCCCTTCATGGCCTATCTCGATCCGGCGACGGTGCAGGGCTCTCTTGAGCTCGTATACCGCCTTTCCTCGTTCCTGGGAGAGATCACCGGTATGAAGGGCGTGACGACCCAGCCCTATGCCGGCGCGCACGGCGAGCTGACGGGAATTTTCCTGATGGCCGCGTATCACAGGGCGAAGGGCAATAAGAAGAAATACGTAATCGTACCGGACGAGGCGCACGGCACAAACCCGGCAAGCGCGGCCATGGGCGGGTACTCGGTGATTTCGATTCCCGTGGACCGCGACGGCGGTATGAACGTGGACGCCTTCCGCGAGAAGATGACGGACGAGGTTGCCGGCGTGATGCTGACGCTGCCGAATACGCTCGGGACTTTCCACCGGCGCATCTGCGACATCGTGCAGATAGCGCGCGAGCACGACGCGCTCCTCTACAATGACGGAGCGAACCTGAACGCGATACTCGGGAAAACGCGGCCCGGAGACATCGGCTTCGACATCGTCCACATGAATTTGCACAAGACCTTCTCCACGCCGCATGGCGGGGGCGGGCCCGGGGCAGGCGTCGTCGCTGTCTCGGACAAGCTCGTCAAGTTCCTGCCGGTCCCGAACGTCGCGCGGTCGAAGGACGGGTCGTATGGGCTCGATTTCGGCGACGGGAACAGCATCGGGAGCATGGCCTCGTTTTTCGGCAACTTTGCCGTGCTGGTAAGGGCGTATACCTACATCATGATGCTCGGCAAGGAAGGATTGGTCGACGTTTCCGAGAAAGCCGTCCTGAACGCGAATTACATACGGGTCAAGCTGAAACCGTACTACGATCTCCCGTATGACCGGGTGTGCATGCACGAATGCGTTTTTTCGGCCAGGAGACAGGTTCAGAAAAACGGCATTCATGCCATCGATATTGCCAAGGCCCTGATAGAGCGCGGGTTTCATCCGCCGACCATCTATTTTCCGCTGGTTGTGGACGAGGCCCTCATGATCGAACCGACAGAGACCGAGTCAAAAGAGACGATTGACGAGTTCATCGCCGCGATGATCGAGATCGCGGGCCTCGCCGAAACGGACCCGGAGGCGCTCAGGAAAGCTCCCGGGAATACACCGGTATCCAGGCCTGATGAGACCAGGGCGGCTCGTGAACTGAAATTGACATGCAACCTCTGAAGGCGCGGCTCGTACCATACGGGATACGAGCCGGCCAGGAAAACATGGCCGTTGACGAGCACCTCCTTGTACAGCACGGCCACACCGGTTTTCCCGTATTGCGGCTCTACGGATGGAGTCCTTCCGCGATAACCCTGGGACGCTACCAGGCGATTGAATGCATCAATCGTGACGCATGCCGGATCGATGGAGTGGGCCTGGTCAGGAGGATTACCGGGGGCGGCGCGATCCTTCATGACAACGAGCTGACCTATTCGGTCGTATGGCCGGCCGACAACCCTGAAATGCCGGAGTCAACCGCCGGTTCTTTTAAAAAAATCAACGCATTTATCCTGGAGACATACCGGTCTCTCGGATTGAAACCGGTGTATGCACGGGACGCCGGCCGGGACATCCCGCCGGGCCGCACTGATTTCTGCTTTTCCGGTAACGAGGATTTTGATATACTTATAGAAGGCAAGAAGATCGGCGGCAATGCGCAGAGACGGGTCCGTGGAGCGCTGCTCCAGCACGGGTCCATACCCCTTTCAGTGGATACGGACCGGGTAAAGCGCTATTTCAGGGATCCGGTAGATACCGGGAACTTTACATCACTGGGCGAAGCCAGCGGACGCGAGATCGGCATCGATGAGCTGTCCCGGGCGGTCATGGATGCGTTTCGTAACGTAATGGGAGTGGATTATTACGCGCAGGAGATAGAAGATTCGGAAGAAGACATCATCAGGGCGCTTGCGCTGAACAAGTATTCCTCGGGGCAATGGACGGAAAACGTAATGGCGGGCGGGGTGTAATACTGTGAGACCGGCATGGATCAATAAGAAAATCGACTTTCGTGCCATGCATGCGACCGAGAGCATGCTCGGAGGGCTGCGTCTGCATACCGTCTGCCACCAGGCGCGCTGTCCCAATATCTCCGAATGCTTCGCGCGCGGTACCGCCACATTCATGATACTCGGTGATGCGTGCACCCGGTCATGCCGTTTCTGCGGCGTCACCGGCGGGAAACCCGCAGCCGAAGACCCCGGTGAGCCGGAGCGCGTGGCCGAAGCCGTCGGGAGGATGGGCATCCGTCACGCGGTGATCACGTCCGTCACGAGGGACGACCTGGATGACGGCGGCGCCGCCCTGTTCGCGTCTACAGTGCGCGCCGTGCGGAACGCCGTTCCGGGCGCATCGATCGAGGTGCTGGTCCCGGATTTCAGGGGGGACGAGTCGTCGGTCCGGACGGTGGTGGACGCGGGGCCGGACATATTCGGGCACAACATAGAGACCGTGCCCCGGCTCTACGAGTCAATGAACAGGAGAGAGTATGCCCGGAGCATCGGGGTGCTCGCAACGGCACGAAAGCTTTCACCGCTGCTCCGCACCAAGTCGGCGATAATGCTCGGTCTCGGGGAAACCGGCGACCAGGTGATCGGGGCGCTGCGGGACCTCAGGGGCGCGGGATGCGATTACCTGAGCATCGGCCAGTATCTCCAGCCGGACCGGAGCTGCGTGCCGGTAACGGAATATGTATCTCCCGAGAGGTTCCTTGAGTATGGGGACCTGGCGCGGGAGATGGGATTCAGCCATGTGGAGAGCGGCGTGTATGTCCGGAGCTCGTATATGGCGGAGAAATACAATGAATAATAGTGCTGCTCAATGTTACCACGGAGACACAGAGGATAGAATAAATAGAGAGGTTGACAATTAAACAAACACATCAAATAATTAATATGTTATCTGATAGTATTAACAATATATTATCTTACTCTGTGTCTCTGCGCCTCTGTGGTAAAAAAACAATTAATAAATAATGCCATGAAAGAATATGATCTTGTCATAATAGGCTCCGGTCCGGCGGGATACACAGCAGCGTTCGAGGCGGTGAAAAACAAGATGAAGACCGCCCTCATAGAGCGCGATCTCTCCCGCCTCGGGGGAGTATGCCTGAGCGAGGGCTGCATTCCGCTCAAGGGACTGCTCTACCATGCAAAGTGCGGCGGCGATTATACCGCGATACGGGACATGGTCATGAAGCGGGTCGAGCAGATCCGCGCCGGCCTGAAATCGCGGATTTCATCGCAGGGCATCGAGCTTATCCAGGGGGAAGCCGCGTTCATCTCGCCGCGCGAAATACGCGTATCCGGAGAGACAATTGCCGCGCGGTTTTTCCTGGTCGCATCGGGTTCCCGGCCAAAACGCCTGTTTGATGCGGGGAACGTGTTCACGTCCGAAAAAATATTCGACATGGACCCGGTCCCCGCGAGCGTTCTCCTGATAGGCGGCGGCGTCATAGGGTGCGAGTACGCGTCGTTCCTCGCGTCTGTCGGCGTGCGGGTCGAGATCGCGGAAGTGCTCGATTCCCTGCTCTACGGCGAGGACGAGGAGGCGGTGCGCACCCTCGGCCGCGAATTCAAAAAGAAGGGTATCGTCGTATACGAAAAAACAAGGGTGACGGACATAGGTCCCGGAAACGAGGTTGTCATGATGGAGGGCGACCGGGAAATCCGCGGCGCGTATGACATGATTTTCGAAACGACCGGCCGGGTCCCCGGCACTGCGGGCCTGGGGCTCGAGCAGGCGGGAGTGGGCGTGTCAGGGAAAGGCTTTATCACTGTAAACGGGGCTATGCTGACGTCTGCCGAGAATATTTACGCCGCAGGCGACTGCATCGATTCCCCGATGCTCGCATACACGGCATATAAGGAGGCCGAAACCGCCGTGGCGCACATGTGCGGCGTTCACCATGAGCCGGTCGATTACGCGTCTATGCCGCGCCTGGTCTTCTCGTCGCCCCAGGTGGGGAGCGTCGGTCCGGCAGAATCCTCGCTCAAAAAGCAGGATGCAGCCCATACCGTATATAAATACTTTTTCCGGGCGCTGGGCAAGGCCGTGATGGAGGGGCATGACGCCGGTTTCGTCAAGCTGATCGAAAGCAAGGAATCCGGCCGCATAATCGGCGCGTCGGCGGTCGGCGACGAGATAGCCGACATCATGAACCAGCTGGCTCTGATCGTCGGATCCGGCATGACGGCCTCGGATATCAGGAAACGCATGTTCGTGCATCCGTCCTATTCCGAGATCATTCTCGATGCCCTGCATTACGGGAAACAATGACGGGTATCGCCCCGCAGGCACCACAGGAGAGCCTCATATGACAGTTAAAGAAAAAATCCAGGACCTGTTCCCGCGTGAAAACGATCTACCGGGCGAGTACAGCCCGGCATTTCCCGTCGCGCAGCATGAATACCTGATCGGCGGCGAGCTGCGACGGTGGAAGGGCGAGATGCAGGAGGTCCTTTCGCCGGTATGCATCCGCTCCGGACAGGGCACGAGCCGGAAACCAATCGGAAGCTATCCCCTGATGACGGAAAAAGAATCGCTCCAGGCGCTCGATGCGGCCGTGGCGGCATACGATAACGGGTCCGGGGAATGGCCGGCAATGCCGGTCGAGGCACGGATCCGCCGGCTGGAAGCGTTCACGCTCATGATGAAGGAGAAACGGTCCGAAATCATAAACCTGCTGATGTGGGAGATCGGAAAGTCTCTCGCCGAAAGCGCGAAGGAGTTTGACCGTACCGTCGAGTATATCGCCGACACCGTGAACGCCGTGAAGGACCTTGACCGCGCCGGGTCGCGCTTCGAGATACGGGGCGGGATCATCGGGCAGATACGGCGGGCGCCGCTCGGCGTGGTTCTCTGCATGGGGCCGTTCAACTATCCCCTGAACGAGACCTTCAGCACGCTGATACCGGCCCTGCTCATGGGGAACACGGTCATCCTCAAGCCGCCGAAGTACGGCGTGCTCCTCTATGGGCCGCTCCTTGATGCGTTCCGCCGGTCCTTTCCGGGGGGAGTGGTAAATGTACTATTCGGAGACGGCGCCCGCATCGTGGGCCCGCTCATGACGTCGGGAAGAGTCGATGTGCTCGCCTTCATCGGATCGAGCAGGGTCGCGGACATCATCAAGAAGCAGCATCCCCGGCCGCACCGCCTCCGCTCGGTGCTCGGCATGGACGCGAAAAACGCCGCCATCGTCCTCGGCGACGCCGACATCGAGCTTGCGGTGAAGGAATGCGTGCTCGGCTCACTGTCATACAACGGCCAGCGCTGCACGGCGATCAAGATCATCTTCGTGCACCGCTCGATCGCGGATCCTTTTTTAAAGAAGTTCAATGATGCCGTCAGCGCCCTGAAACCGGGCATGCCCTGGGAAAAGGACGTGAACCTGACGCCGCTGCCTGAAACCGACAAGACCCGGTACATGAGCGATTATATTAACGACGCGGTTGCAAACGGCGCGGCCGTCGTCAACCCGGACGGCGGCACCGTGAATAACACCTTCATGTTCCCGGCCGTCGTGTATCCCGTGAACGGCAGGATGAGATTGTACGGCGAGGAGCAGTTTGGCCCGGTCGTGCCGGTGGTGCCGTTCGACGACATCGAAGAGCCTATGCGGTACGTGGAAGAGTCCAATTTTGGCCAGCAGGCGGCCATCTTCGGGAACGATACCGGCCAGATCGCGAAGCTGGTCGACCGGCTGGTAAACCAGGTCTGCAGGGTCAACATCAACTCCCAGTGCCAGCGGGGGCCGGATGCGTTCCCGTTCACCGGCAGGAAGGACAGCGCGGAGGGGACCCTTTCGGTAAGCGACGCGCTCAGGGTCTTCAGCATCCGGACGCTGGTGGCGGTCAAGGAAACAGACAGGAACAAGCAGATTTTAACAGAAATACTCAGGGACAAGAAGTCCGGTTTTTTGTCGACGGATTTCATATTCTGATGCCCCATGAGCACGGCCGGCCCACCTGAAATAAACGGATTGACGTAACCGGAAACATTGTTATAGTTGCTCGGTGCAAAACATGAAGCACCGGGGAGCGCCTGATGACTGTCCTGAAATCGAAGAACCTGGCCTATGAAATTGCCGATCTCCTCAGGGAGAAGATCATACATGGCGAGCTTCAGCCCGGGCAGAGAATACTCGAAGCTAAAATCGCGAAAGAGCTTTCTGTCAGCCAGAGCTCGGTCCGCGAAGCACTCCGCATCCTCGAGCAGAGCGGTCTTGTCGAGACCAACCAGCGCCGCGGCACGTTCGTGACCGAGCTGTCCAATAATGACATTGAAATCATGTATGATATCGTCACGGACCTGTATGCCCTGTTGATTATCAAGGCCATGGAGCACCGGTCGACGGAGAACGTCGCGCGCATTATCGATGTTCTGAAAAGGCTTGAAACATCCGCGGAAAAATCCGATTTCGACAATTACCATAAAAGCATCTTCGAATTCGCTTACATCGCGCTCGAAGCGGTACAGAGCCCGGTGTTGACCAAGATCATCTCGGACCTCTGGCCCAATAAACAGCGGGTTGAGTACATGACCCTCAGGGCGCGGAAGAACGAGCTGAAAAGCAACGTGAAGTATTTCAAGCTTCTGGAAAAGTACATGCTGGAGGCCAACCTCGAGAAGCTGGTAAAGACCATCCGGGAATACACGCAGAATGAGAAGAAGTTCGCCCTCTCGATCCTGTCGACTGCTCCGCGGGACTGAAGCACGGACCGCCGGCTGCTGCGTTAGCCGCCCCGTCCTGTCAGGCCGCCGTCATTTAAAGACTTTTCTGGCTATCCCCAGCTTACCGCGGTACGGCGGGTACCGGAGGGGTACGTCAAGCCATGTGGATTTGGCGAGTATCGAACGGTGATGACTGAACGTATCAAAGCTGTGTTTACCGTGATACATGCCCATGCCGCTGTAGCCGACACCGCCGAACGGCAGCCTCGGGTTCGTAAGATGCAGCATCGTATCGTTCACGCACCCTCCGCCGGAAGATGTGCGGGAGAAAACCATCTTTTCTTTCTTCCTGCTTGATGTGAACAGATAGAAGGCGAGAGGTTTTTCCCTGCTGTTGACAAACGAAATGGCCTCGTCAATATCGCCGTACTCCATGATCGGGAAGATAGGGCCGAATATCTCGTCCTGCATGATAGGATCTTCCGGCCGCACATTATCGAGAATCGTTGGCGATATACAGCGGTCCTGCTTCCTGACTTCACCGCCGAAAATTACCTCCCCGGTCTTGATGAGGGCAGATAGTTTTTCAAACTGATCGTTATTTATAATTCTTCCGTAATCAGGGTGCTCAAGGGGATTGGCGCCGTATGATGAGACGATGCACTTCTTGATCCTCTCTACCAGTTCTTTCTTTACTTTTTTGTTCACGAGTATATAGTCCGGAGCGATGCAGGTCTGCCCCGAGTTGAGGAGCTTTCCGAAAGTAAGGCGGCGCGCTGCCACGTCCAGGTCCGCGTCATCCTCCACGATGCACGGGCTTTTGCCCCCGAGCTCCAGGGACACGGGTGTGAGGAATTTCGAAGCTTTTTCCATAACTATTTTACCGAGATAGGCGCTTCCGGTGAAGAAGATATAGTCGTACCGGTGGCCGAGGAGCTCCTGGATAACATCGCGTCCTCCTGTAAAAACGCTTATGTAACGCGGATCGAAAGTCTCGGAAACAAGCTCCCGGATTGTTGCGGACGTATGTTCCGAATAGTGTGCGGGCTTGAGAACCATGCAGTTTCCGGCAGAGATCGCGCCGACGAGGGGATCGAAGAGCAGCTGGAAAGGGTAGTTCCACGGCGACATGATCAGCACCAGTCCGAACGGCTCACGCAGTATGTAGCTCCTGGAATGAAAATTCACGAGATCGGTGCGGATCCTTTCCGGTTTCATCCATTTCTTCAAATGATGTATATGATATGATATCTCTTCCTGCACGAAACCGATTTCAGTGATATAGGCTTCAAACGGGGACTTGTTCAGGTCCTTTTTAAGCGATTCGCTCAGCTTTTTCTCATACCTGGAGATGGCTTTTTTCAATTTAACGAGGTTATCAATCCGGAAGGCATACTCCTTCGTAATATGGGTCGAGAAGAATTCCCGATGGGCTGAAAGCGTCCCGGCTATTTGATCGTTTTCGATCTTATGATTCATGTCGGCCTCACACATATTTATTATCGATTATCGATAAACGATAATAAACGGAATTATGTCAATACATATTTAGTGACCAACGGAAAAAATTAGTTTTGACTGTTTTAATGCAGTTTATGAAAATCAAATGTCTTTGAAAGAAACTAAAGGTGAAACATCATGATCAAAACAATATCCCCCATAGATGGGAAACAGTTCGTTGAACGCAAACTTGCAACCTCGCAGGACCTTGACAGGGCGGTTAAATTATCAAAAAAAGCACATGCATCATGGCGTTCTACGCCCCTGGACAAGCGCATTGAATACGTCAACGCCATGATCGACGCGTTTGTCTCGAAAAAACAGGAAATTGCCGAGGAGCTGACGCGACAGATGGGCCGCCCGATCCGCTACACGCCCTTCGAGGTAGACAGGTTCGAGGAGCGGGCGCGGATGATGGTACGCCTTGCGCCGGAAGCGCTGAAGGACGTTGTCCCGGACGCGCATACGGGGTTCACCCGTTTCATCAGGAGAGAGCCGCTCGGCGTTGCCCTGGTGCTTGCGCCCTGGAATTATCCGTACCTGACCGCCGTGAACGCGGTGGTCCCGGCGCTCCTCGCGGGCAACACGGTCATCCTCAAGCACTCGGCCCAGACACCCCTCTGTTCCGAGCGCTTTTTCGAGGCCGCCCGTACAGCGGGGATGCCGGAGGGCGTGTTCCAGTTCCTCCACATGTCCCACGCGCTGGTAGCTGAAGCGATCGGCCGCGAGGAGGTCAACCATGTCGCCTTTACCGGCTCGGTCGAGGGCGGCCGCGATGTCCAGCATGCCATGGCCGACCGCTTCATAACAATGGGGCTCGAGCTGGGCGGCAAGGACCCCGCGTACGTGCGGAGCGATGCCGATCTCCAGTTTGCGATCGACAATGTCGTGGACGGCGCCTTTTTCAATTCAGGCCAGTCCTGCTGCGGGATCGAGCGGGTGTATGTGGACGAAAAAGTATATGACAAATTCGTTGAAGGAGCCGTGGCGCTTGTCAGGGAATACAAGCTTGGGAATCCGCTCCTTCCGGATATAACACTCGGTCCGGTGGTCAACCTGTCAAGCGCGGGTGCAATACAAACGCAGATCGACAGCGCTGTTTCCAAAGGCGCGAAAGCCCTTGTCGACGAGAAAGCGTTCCCTGAAGCACGGAGGGGAACGACATACATGGCGCCCCAGGTGCTGGTCAACGTCACCCACAA
>Ga0116149_1000856_pt1 | contig 38932 bp, 25 predicted proteins | sample AD_UKC057_MetaG_FD_89787 | JGI IMG/M metagenome (GOLD analysis project Ga0116149, IMG submission 89787) | Active sludge microbial communities of municipal wastewater-treating anaerobic digesters from USA - AD_UKC057_MetaG | ecosystem: Engineered > Bioreactor > Anaerobic > Digestate | place: USA...
ACTGATGTTTACCCCGTCAAACCAGCCGACCGGCGAGGTATACGGGAGTTCCGTGAGGCCTAGCGGGTTGACATAGGGGCCGTAGGGATGGTTGCCGTAGTTGCATCGGGCCTCACTCAGAGTGTCATTGGTGTACCCGTAAATCCAGTGCCTGCTGCCGTCCCAGGCCGCGGCCCGCTCCCATTCGGCTTCCGTCGGCAAGCGGTAGCCGCCGGACTGGGGCGGCGGCGTGGTCAGCGGCCAGTTTGCCGAGTCCATATCATAGCAGGGCGTCAATCCCTGCCATTCGCTCAACCAGTTGCAGAACGCCGCATAGCCAAACCAGGAGGTACGAATCATCGGGTGGGCGTCCATGGCATACACGGTCCCGTCGGGCACTCCGGTCCGCGTTCTCGGAATGAACAACCCGTCCGTAAACTGGACATTACATTCCGGCTCCAGCATAGCCACCAGAATCTGCAGATTGCCGCCTCCGTAAATATCGCCCGTTCCCGTCCAGGGAAAACCATTATAGGTTTTCAGGTAGCCCTTTGCCAGCGCCCAGTTGAGTACATCGCAGAACTGTTTGTTGGTCGTTTGGTACGTGGCGATTTCATAAGCGTCGAGGGTGACCGGGTGCACGGGCAGTTCGCTGTTGGAGCCGTAGAAGGCATCATCCCCGATATCCGTCCGGCCCATGTCAAAGGTTCCCGCCGTGACAGGAAGCATCTTCGGTTCCAGAAAAATGTCGTCACTCGCCACGGCCGATTCACCGCCGCCGTTCCTTACCTTGAAGTATACGGTGCGCGGGCCCACGCCCGGGGAAAGCGAAAAGGCGGGAGACGTCGTGTAAGGCTGCCATAGGGCTCCGGTAAAGGCTTCGGATTCGGAGGCCAGGTATTCGACCGGAGTTCCCGTACAGCTGTTGTCAAGGGTTACCAGGACATCTCCCGTCGTATCCGCGTCTGCGTTGATGGAAAAAGACGCGATGATAAGCCCTGTGGCGAAGGTGGCCTTCACAGTCCGGTCCACTGTTACCGGCGTAGTCGTATAGGAACATGTTTTCGGGCCTTCCTCGCTGTCCACCACGCTGTCTATATACCATCCGGCTGCCGGGCTTATGGTGATAGCGCTCGTGCCGCCATGGTCCACCACGGCCGGTTCGGCGGCGCAGACGCCGCTTCCTTCGGTAATGCAGGTAATGGTGTAGGTATTGATGGCAAAATTCGCGGTAACGGTAAGGCTGCCGGTAACACCCCTATCCTGACGGGAGGGCGTCGTTACGCCGTCGCTCCAGGCGACAAAATGACACCCTTCGTCCGGCGCCGCCGTGACTGTTTCGCCATCCTCCCCGTGGTTCAGGGTTTGCACCGTTGTGCCGATGACGGAACCGTGTTCACCCGCCGCGTACTGTATTGTGTGGACAATATTTTCATCATCCGCCGTCACCCGGATACGTGCTTCGGGGAGGGTTTCTTCGGGATAATCGGCCCGAATGTCCCAGACAATATGCCTGCCCGTTCCCGGTTCGACATTTGCAATGTCGCCTGAATAGTGTCGGACGACATGCGCATAGCCGTCGGCACCATTGTCTTTGGACAGGAACAGCACAACATCGCACGGGGCGTTCGCGGTAAAATCATAATAAATATCCACCTTGGTACCCAGCGCCCCGTTCGGGCTTTGGGTCATGGTCACGTTGGTAACCTCCGGGGCCTGTGCAAAAGCGGGCGCGCAGGCCAAGACCGGAGCAAGGCAAAAAACGAGGAACAGAACGCGCTTCTTTGAACCCGCAATTCTCCGGGAATCGCGGCGGCGACGCAGAAGCAGCATTCCTGCGGCCGGCAGTGTTAAAGCAACAGGCAGCCAATACAAGGGCATGCCCTGTGGGTTGGTGATAATCTCCAGTGCGGCATCATCCACCGATATCCCCGGATTCCCCGCCAGGTCCTCGCCGGACAATTCTATTGTGGCCATGCCCGGCACGTCGCCCCGCTTTACTGTGTACTGATAGATGTAGTTGTGGTATGCATCTTCGCTGATATACGTGGCCATGCTGTCGTTTACCAGCACCTTCGGGGCGCCTTTCAGTTTTTCCGACACGGAAAACTTCACTACCACCGGTTGGCGCGCCCAGGCCTGGGGCGGCAAAACCGTCACGCCCGAAAATACCGGGGCCGTTCCCAGTCCCTCGAAGGACGCCGCGTTCGCGGCGGGGTGGATAAGATTGCCCACCGTGTCTTGCAGGCCTGATGCCGTGAGCGCAAGGGAAACGCCGTTGCGCATTTCACCGGCTGTCCAATCGAGTGTAAACGCTGCCGGGCCGCCTGACACCCCGGAAGGCGAGGCCTCCAGCGTGCCCGCGCCCTCTCCCGATACCGCATAGTTGCCCGCTGTTGTCGCGCCCGGCGCAAGCAGCGCCTCACTGAAAGTTGCAGCCACACTTTTGTCGGAAACGGCTTCCGCCGACTGCAGCACGGGCGAAACGGTCTCCAGCAGCGTCGCCGGGGAGTCGCCACTGCCGGTGACCGACACGGCGTTGTGCGACATGCACAAGAAGGCCAGAAAGACCAGGCATGGAGATGCGTTCAACGACAGCCTGTTCTTGATAAGCGCGGGACGAAGCATGATTATGTCCTCCTTAGTTAACGCTGGCATCTGACACGACTAAAATGCCGCGAGAAATGCGTTGTACATCAGGCTGATCGGTCATATCGGTTTGATCCGACGGATCAAAGGCGTCAAGTTCAACGCCATTCAGCGAAGAAATGACCGCAAGTGCCTGCATCTACAGCCCATGGGTGTTGCCTCCGCCGAAGCGCGAATTATTTTGTTCACAGGCCACCCATTCGGTGACCGGGTAGTGCGTCCGGTACAGGACAAAGTCGACATGCCCGTCCATGTACAAGACGTTCGCGCCCCCCGGCACATGATTGAAATTAGCCACGCCTTCCCCGAAACCGCGATTGCTGGAGGTGATCCCGTCGAAGCTCTGCGCAAAAGCGTCCCACATAATCGGGACCGTACTCTCCGCAAAGAATTCATCCGTATTGGAATTGACGTCTGTAATCAGAAAGCGAACTATCCCTTCTTTCAAGGCGTAAAGTGTAGACTGGCCATTACTGCCCGTGGCGGCGATTTGGGGATAATGCCCGTACTGGTCGCTGAGGGACGTCGGCCAGAAGACGTTGTCGGGAATGACCGTATCTTTACAAAAATCCACGACATCACGCGAATCACCGAAGTTCATTTTAAGGTCTTCGATATACCAGCGCCACCCGGCGCAGTCACTGTCACCCAGGGTCACAAACCCCAGGTAAATGTAAGAATAGGACACGCTCAACAGATCATCCCGCTGCACGGGGGTCAGCGAAAGGTCCTGCTGAATGGCGAGCAGTTCATCTTCCACCCGCCGTGCGTCCGAAGGACAGGCCAGCACGCGTACCTCGGACAGGTATTCGGGAAACAGGCTTGCGTAGGATACCATGAAAGAGCGCACCCGGGATGCCTTGGGCGGGAAATACCCATTATGCTCATCGGTGTACATGGCCATGGCGACCCCCATCTGTTTCAGGTTGCTGGCGCAGCTTTTACGCCTCGCGGCCTCGCGCGCGCGGGCCAGCGCCGGCAGTAAAATAGCGGCCAGAATGCCGATGATGGCGATCACGACCAGCAGTTCAATCAACGTAAATCCGGCGGCACCCCGGGTCCCGGCTGCGGTCCTCCGGGGACTGACGTTGCGTCCCGGAAGGAAAAGGCTACACATACAGCGCCGCCAGAACGCTGATGACGGAGACCCAGAACAGCAGTCCGGCCCGCACGAATCCCGAATCGCCCCGGGAGGTTTTGGAAGAAATGCGCGCACCCGCCCTGCGTTTTAGGTGGCGGTCGGCCACATACAGGACGCCCGCCGCCGCGCCGAACAGCACATAGGACGCAACCATAAAGGTCAGAGTCGCCCGGTTATGGTTCGGGGTCGCCCCGCCCGCCACTATCACAGCCAGTTTCGGCAGCAGTTTGCCCAAATCGGCGGCGATTCCCGTAAATATGCCGACCACGATCGAGGGCTCCTGACGCGCCAGGAGCATGATACCTTCCACCACCAGGGCCGCCAGCACAAAACCCGCCATGTCGGCGCCTACCGGCGGATGATACACGTTGGCCAATCCGCCGCCCAGAGCGGTGATCACCAGGCCGCTGCCCCGGTAGCCGCTCAGGGCGCGTCCCGCCATCAGCGCCGGAAACCAGAACACCACGATATGCCCCGGCATTTTCATGTGAGAAGCGTCGGATATCAGGACTGCCGCCGCGAACACCAGTATCCCGAGCAGGGTCCCGATGAGATAACGGGCACTTGTGGCGCTTTTTTCCGGAATGAGTGCGGCCTCGGCGCAGGGTGTCGCCTGGCTACCGGTAACCTTGTCTTTATTTTCCATGGTTCTTGCTCCTTATCCCGTCAACCGGGCCATCCCCGGGCATGTCATAGTTTCAGGGCTTCCCATACTCCGGGCGTTACAGGTTTGACATACAGGGTAACCCGCCCGTCTCGCAACGCGGGTCGCACCTTGTCGTTTGTTTCAATGTCGCCTTCATGGAGTTCCGTGCCATCTTCCGTGAGCACACGGTCAACACCCGCCGTCAGTACCGCGGCCAGGGGCACGCGGCCCGTCAGATCACGAATGGTCCCAATCTGGACAAATCGTCCGTCATTGCCGGACGCCCGCAGGCATACGCCCGCCAGGGCGCCAATCATTCCGGAAGGCGTGCCCCCAAGACTTTTCAGAAGAATGTCCCGGCTGGCCGCCGTGTCCACCGCCAACGAGACCTTGACGACTTCGACCTGGCACTGCCGGCCAAACGACAATCCGTCGGCCTGCTCCTGCGTGGCGACACACAATCCCGGGTCACTTCCCTCGGGACACTGGGGAGGAACAAATTCGGCAACACGCTCAAAAATGGTCAGGCGGTCCGTTTCCGGCGCGTCCAGTTGAATGACATTCGAACTGTTGTTGGCGGTGAAGGGAATCCGTCTGTCGTACAACAACTGATGGCGCGAAATGCCCCGTATTGGGTACGCGTCGCCCAGCCACGCGGCCACATCCCGGGCCAAATGCCCCGTGCCCCGCGTCCCGGGCATATCGGTATCATCCAGTCCGACGTAAAGCATCTCTATCCTTGAAAAAATACACCGTTCTTTCTCCCCTTCCCGGAAAGAAAACGTGCCCACGTCGACATTCCCCTTTCCAAAGATGGGAGGTATCGCCGTTTCCCGCGATGCCTGGCGGACATGTTCCCTGGGTACTTGTCACTTCCCGGTAGGCGGCATGTCTCGGAGAAAGCACTTTGAATCAAGTATACAACACTTTCCGGCAAATGACAAACACAAACGGTTCTATATTGCTGATTTCACAGCGCTTTTTGTGGTCCGCCTCCGCTCCCCCACTATTTTTTGCAGGTCGGGTCAATGGACGCCGCGTTACCGCGCGGTCCGGGACTATCCCGGATACAGGAATGAACACACCGCCATGGGTCCGTGAATACAGGGATACCCCGCGCCGTCTGAGTAACCGTCACAGGGGGCCTGGTGCTTAGTGAAAAGGCATTATTTCCAGGTTTTTTTCGCCTTTTCAGGCAAAAAACGGATCTCAGCCACGGAAATGGTTTCCTTGCTATCCTTCAGGCGCAACGTGACGGACTGTCGCTCTTCATTGGGCCTGCCGTAATGAGTGAACACGTCAACCTGGAGAGTGACGGCGCCGATGAGTGCCTGCGCCGAGCTGCCGAAAAAGTTCGTCTCGATCTTGTATGGTCCCGGCATTGCGCGCCGCAATAGATACTCTTCCGGGCCGTATCCCTGGGTGAAATCCCTGGATACCTTGCCGCCGATGGTGGTAAGGGGATGGTTGTACATGGCCTTCTCTCCGGAAGGTTCCGTAACCCAGAGGTCCAGGTCCGTCAGGTCCGCATCCCAGGTCATCACAATCCGGATATCGAGGTCCAGGCGCTGTATCAGGCGCTCGTCCACGGGAATACCCGTCACGCCGGCCTGTTTCGCCAAAGGGATGATCCGGTTCAGTTCCAGCAATGCGGTGAGTTCAATCTCCTCAAAGCGGTCCCAGCGATTCAGCACGACATGGTAGAGCAGTTCGATGGCGCGCGTAAAATCCGCCGCGACCGACGGAGACTTCTGCTTTTCGAGGCCGTGTGCCTCTGCGCGACGGGCCAGCACCAACGCCAGATCGCGGTAGGACTGGGGCTCTTCTCCGCGCAGTTTCAACACCGCTTCGAAAAGCCGTATGCTTGGGTCGAGAAGGTCCCATTGGGCGAGACGGTGCGCCAGCACGCGCAATAAGGCCGCATTCTCCAGTTCCATTTCCGCGATGTTGGACAGCATGCGAAGGCTCAGCGCGGCATCCCCTTCTTCCCGGAAATAATCCGCGCAATCGAGATAGAACGCGGGCGATTTGCCGAACTCCCGTTTTTGTTCCAGGTACGCGCTGTATTTGGACTGAGTGGATGCTTTCTTGATCGCGTCCAGATAGGGGGTTTCGGGGTCCCAAGGTTTGAGTTCAATCTCGGCAGTGGCAAGGTTCGCATCTGCTTCGGGTGCGGGCCCCTGCATGGATTCGGCGGCCTCGGCAGAGGAAGACGCGCCGGGAGACGGAGACGCCTCCATAGGGGGGGGAGCTTCCGCTGCCAAGGGCGGCATTGCTTGAACCATGGCGGGACTGGCTGTCAGGAATGGGCTGCGCGAACTGCCGTCCCCTTCGTTCCTATCACCCGCCGACCGTTCCGGTGGTGGTGTGTCAAAGACAAAATTTTTGGGATACTTAAACTGTTTCTCCCACCATTGCACCCGTTCCTTCCACAAGACAAGGATGCGTTCAATCTTGCTTTCGGTCTTTTCCCGCTTGTCCTTGTCCTTTTCGGCCATCCTCTCGTCATATGCGCGCCGCATATCCGGAAGCGTTGCCGGGGGGCGAATCTCGTGTTCCACATATTGTTCCAGGTTATCCAGCACAATCAGCGAGGTGCCCGGTGTCACCAGTCCGTGGAGGCGGCCCGTTTCAACAATCTCTTCTTCGTTGTCCTCGGGCCGCATCATGAGTTCGTCCAGTTTCTTCTGGGCCCAGAATTTCCGCAACAGGTCGCCGGTAACGGCATCGGCCTTCGAAAGCGAATAGGTTTTCAACTGCATCGTCTGGCTGCCGCTGCCGTAATGCAGAATAATGTCCGCCCGGTCCGACAGCAGTTTGCCCGTGACGGTAATACGCCCCGTAACAGGGCAGCGGAATCCGGGCAGCACTTCGGCAATTTCGGCATCCTTGACCTCTGCCGACAGCAGCGAGAAACAGGTCCTGCCTATGGAGCCGATAACCGCCTCCGTCTCAAGACGGCTCAGGTTGAAATAGCTGCCGCCGGTTTGGGCCGCCAGGTACCGCAGCGCGGGATGGGCGGCTTCGGAATCCGCCGAAAAGGCATAGACCGGACGTTCGAAATGACCGGGTTCCGATTCGCCGAAGTTGCCGATACCGTCGGAGAAAAGCAGGTAAAAATCAGGGAGCGGTTCCCCGGCGGAAGGTGACACGCAACCATATTGCGTGCCCCCGTCATAAGGGGCCGTTTCCAGCGCTTCTATCAGGGCGTCGCTGTTCCCATGGAGAATCTCAAAGGACCGGGGCGCCTCCCGTTCATTGCGAAACAGGACCAGATTCACCGTGACGGATTGGTCCTTGATAGAAGCGGGGGACCCCGGCGCGGTTCCCGAAAAGTACGCCCGCAGCAGCGAGATCTCCTTCGCGCGGTTCGCCGTGTCGCGCGACCCGGAGGCGTCCCATAGGAGTTCTATCCGCGACGGAACCGTTGCGGGTTCTTCCTTGGGTGCTTGGGGTTCGTCATGGATAACGAAATAGGTATTGCCGTTCTCGTTGCTTTCAAGGGCCACCGCACGCCGCTCCACATCCGGCAACGCGATCACCAGGTCCTGGTTCAACACCTGGTCCTTCAGCGTAGTCTCCGCCAGATAACTGTCCCGCCACTTTTCAAACTGAAAGGAATCCAGGCCGCCGGAACGGATCTCCGGTTTGACCTCCGTTTTGACCACTTCCACGCGCAGGTAAAACTCTCCCACCTTTTCCCGGTAACGCAGTGGCAACTGATACGCCGGGGTGCCGTCGCGGGACAGCAGCTCGCTGACATAGGAAACCCGTACTATCCGGCTGCCCCGCGCCGGAACGGGAAACACGCGTGTTTTAAACGTATTGCCTTTCGTGTATTCCACCAGCCCCGGATCGATGCCTTGCCGCACAATCTTTTCAAACACCTGGCGGCCTTTTTCTTTCTCCACCACCACGCCGTCCACCATGCTGCCGTTGATATCCAGGGCGTACCCGCTCACCGTCGCCCCTTCCGGCAGTGGGAAATAGAGGTCCCCTGCCAGCGCACGGTCATTGGGATTGGCAAAAGTCATCGTCATGCTCGTCTCGGCCAGGCAGCCGGACACCTTCACGTCCACCGCCACGCGCGAGACGGACATGGGTTGTGTTATCTGGGGACGCGCCGGGTCGGGAATAATAATCAGGGCCGGCGGCAAGTCCTGGGCATACAGCGGCATGGAAAGCAGTACAACACACAAAACACCCCAAAGATTCCGTTTCATAAGCGCCTCGCTTTTGCTCAAAAAAGAGCACCCTTTACTCCATGATCACCGTAATGTTGTCGGATTTGAAGTATAGTCCCGTAACAATGTAGAAGGCAATTTTCCAACCGTACACTGTAACAAGCCTCCTATGCATCGTCCGGGACTTCGCTCGGAAGAAGAGGCGCCTTCGGCGTAACAAAATTTTACCATCGTCTTACATTACAAACAACTCTAACCACGGTCATTCCGGTTTTTTCGCGATGGCCGGCTCGGGTCGAAGAACGATACTGGACAACGCGAAAAATACCGGAATCCAGATTGGGCCCGCTGCAATGAATACCCGGTTCCCTTCTCGAAAAACACAACGAATGCGGCCAATCCCGCATCCACGGCCTCAGGAACTGGATTCCGGTCTTTTCGCGGCCTGACACACGCTCCGCTACACGTCCTTTTTCCACCGCGAAAAACCGGAATGACGCGTTGTTTTTGGATTCTTGAACTAAACCAGGGCTTAACGCTCCTCGTCGTAAGAAACTAAACTCATAACTTTTTTGTCAGCGAAATCGCCTTAAGCGCCTTGCCCGGTGTTATTCATATACGCGTGAAGGACAAATAGCATGTCACGTCTGTCCGTTTTTTTATCCAGACAAATATACCTATGCCATATCGCGGTGCTATAATTGCCGAACACTTTGTTGCATAAAGGAAATTTGTAACACTTTAGCCGTTCGAAGTGAGGACCTCTTATGCAATTTTAAACCGCCTATTTGGAGTGCGCAAGTCCTACTTGCGCTTTTACTTTCTTACACACGCAAGCCCTAAACTCTTTATTTATACGCCTAAAGGTTATCTTACCACGAAAGAGAAAGCGCAAGTAGGACTTGCGCACTCCAAATAGAATCATATACAGGCACTCACGCCAAACGGCTAAATAGTTACGGAAATTTTATATGAATACACCGTCAAAGAAAGTGTTCATCATTGTCCTGGCGGCCCTTTCATGGGCATGCGCCTCCTGTGTTGCCGGTGCGGATACAGGGCCCCAAGGGCCTCAAACTTTTGCGGCAGGCAGCCTGGAGATGACTCTGCAGGCGGAGGAAGGGGGCATACGAGTAACAAGCCTGGTCAATCTTGAAGACAAAACGGAACTGCTGGCGCAGGAGCGGGCGCCCTTGTTTGAACTGGTGGTATACAACAGCAAAGGGGAGGAAAAGCGGGTGACCTCGGAAAAGGGCTGGGCGCGCACGACCATAAACGCTTCCGAGGGCGGTGTCGTGCTGGAATGGGAGAATTGTCCGGACGCGGGCCTGGAGGCGTTTCGGGTTACCGTCAAGGCCGTCCCCAATCCCACCGCCCATTCCTGGGAATGGCACCTGGAGACTGAAGGCGCAGTCGGGGAAGCGCGCCTCGAGGATGTCGTGTTCCCCCAGGTGGCGCTCAACGAAACCGCGTCCGGCGGCGGCGTCCTGTATCCGGACGGCCCGGGCGTATTGATTCGGGACCTGTGGACGCAGGATCTGCAGAAGTGGCAGCGCTACGGCGGCGGCTGGTGCAGCATGCAGTTCATGGCTGCCTTTGCGGCCCCGCGCGAGGATGGGCCCGCCCCGGGCTTTTACTATGCCATGCACGATCCCATGGGCTCCACCAAGGAAATCGTCCTGCAGTCCAAGGCCGCGGCGCGGGCAGTGAAATTTTTCTTTGAACATCCCATCCCGAACCAGGTTCCGCCCACGAATGCCTATGTTCTGCCCGGAAAAGCGGTGTGGGGATTGTTCCAGGGCGACTGGTATGACGCCGCGCAGCGGTACAAGACCTGGGTAAAATCGGAGGCGAAGTGGTGGCCCCGGCTGGGCAAAGGCGGCCGCACCGACACGCCGCTCTGGATGCGGGAACTGTGCGCGTGGGCCCAGACCGGCGGCGCCCCGCAGGAGGTGGTTTCCCGGGTGAAGGCCTTCGCCGCGTTCCTGGAGGTTCCCATCGGGTTCCACTGGTACAACTGGCACCAAATTCCCTTTGACAACGACTATCCTCACTATTTCCCGGTAAAGGACGGCTTCACCGAGGCCGTGCGCAAACTGCAGGACGCCAACGTTTTCGTGATGCCCTATATCAACGGCCGACTTTGGGACACCCATGACCGGGGCGCGGAAGATGGCGAGTTCACGAGCGTGGCTCTGCCCGCCGTCACCAAAATGGAGGACGGCGCCCCCTTTGTAGAAAGCTACGGCAGCAAGGAAAGCGACGGCTCGCCGGTAAAACTCGGGGTCATGTGCCCGATGACGCCGCTGTGGCAGAACAAGGTGAAAGAAATCGTGCTGCGGCTCCAGAATGAATACGGCGTGAAGGGCGTCTACATAGACCAGGTTGCCGCGGCCACGCCCGTATTGTGCATGGACCCCGCCCACGGCCATCCTTTGGCCGGAGGGTCCTGGTGGAATACCGGGTACTGGACCCTGCTCGATGCGCTGCGCCGGGATATGGCGGCAGACCGCATGATTACCACCGAGTGCAACGGCGAGCCCTTTGTCAACCGCTTTGACGGCTACCTGACCTGGCACTGGCAGACGGACGGCCAGGTGCCCGCATTCCCCGCGGTGTACGGCGGCGCCCTCCAGATGTTCGGCCGCAGCTACGGCGGCGGCGACACCCGCGACCTCGCCCTGCGCATGAAGGCCGCCCAGCAGCTCGTCTACGGCGAACAACTTGGCTGGCTTGATCCCGACCTTGCCATGTCCCCGGAAAACAGACCCTTCTTCAAGCAACTCGTGCAACTCCGCTGGGTGCTGCGCCGCTACTTCTACGAAGGCGAAATGCTGCGGCCACCCCGGCTCGCGGGCGACCTCCCCACGGTCAAGGCCGACTGGCAATGGAACGGCGAGCAGTGGGTCTCGACCGACGCCGTGCTGACCGGCGCATGGACCCTCCCGCAAGAAGGGAAGACAGTCTTGATCTTCGCCAACGTTTCCGACGCGCCCCTGACCGCCACCCTCGATAACGCGCACAACTACGGCCTGGTGCACGATGTCACCCTGACAGGGACGGTCCTGCGCGACAAGGCCACACCACCGGAAAAACTCACCATTGAAAATGGTGTACTGCCCCCGCTAATCCTGCCCTCCCGCACCGCCGTCGCCTGGGAAATTCAACGGGGTCTGTAAATTCTTAATGAAGCTAAAAACGGCAGTTACTATCGGAAAAGCCTGTCAAAAGAAAGGACCAAAGGACCGTCTCCGGAACGCGCCGTTTTATCCGCTGATGGAATTGCCTTGCCCGTGAAACGTGGGGATCTATTCGGGAGAAACCAGCGCCTGCCACGTGTCTTCCACATGGAGCGGATTGATAACCCGGATATCCCGGATATTGAAAGATTGCTCTCCGTTATAGAGAACCGCACCCGGCATGACCCGCCGGATATGCAGCGCGTGAAACCACTCTATCCGCTTAATGAATTCCGTGGAAAAGGTCGCAGCGGACTTGATCTCAACCGGTATGAGTGCGCCCTTTTCCCGGATAAGCAGGTCTATCTCATTGCCGTGGGAGTCTCGGAAGAAGTAAATTTCCGGCCGGATCCCGCGGTTTAGGGCGCTTTTCACGATGTCAGCGATGACAAGATTTTCATACAGGTTTCCCCGCAACGGATCGCGCGAAGCCTGCTCCGCCGTATGGATGCCCAGCAGAAAGGCGGCAAGGCCGACATCGGTAAAATATATCTTGGACGATTTAATCACCCGCTTTTGTATATTCTCGAAAAAAGGGGGAAGTTCAAATACGATGTAGGACGCCTTCAGGACGGAAATCCAGTTTCTGATTGTCGGGGCGGAGGCGCCCACGTCATTGCCAAGCGACGCGAGATTCACAACCTGTCCCACGCGGCCGGCCAACAAGGTGAGGAATTTCTGAAACAGTGACAACTCCCGCAACTGAATTAAAGCGCGGACATCCCGCTCAACATAAGTTTGCAGGTATGCGTTAAAAAAACGGCGCGGTTCCAAGTTTTCCCCGTGAAGCCTTGGGTAGAATCCACGATGAATCAAGTCAAAGACCTCCGGGACCGGGTCGTATAGTCGGACTTCATGAAGTGAAAAGGGCCACAAAGCCAGCACCGCTGTCCGGCCCGCCAACGACTGGCTGATTGCTTCATGGAGTTGCGGCTGATGGCTGCCGGTAAGAATGAATTGTCCCCGCTTCCCGCTGGCATCCACCATGCCCTGGACATAGGAAAGAAGAGGCGGAAGACGCTGAATCTCGTCCAGAATACCGCCCTCTTTCATCTGCGCCAGGAAACTCCGGGGATCAGCCTCGGCCGCCATGCGGATATCCGGGTCTTCCAGGGAAAAATACGGCTTATCCGGGAAAGTCATCCGGGTGAGGGTGGTCTTTCCCGATTGACGCGGTCCAAGGACGGTGGCAACAGGATATTCCGCTGCAGCCTGTAGTAATTCTCCGGCAATATCTCGTATAATCATTCTCTGATGATATCAGCTATAGGTGCAAAACGCAAGTCATACTTACGATTTACACAAACAAGCCCGGAGTATTTCACTATTAAGAATATAAATCATGTATCAATGCGTATATAAACCAACGCAGGCTCTGCCCGCAACCCAGTTGGTGCATTTTTTTTGATATTATTTTTGTAGTACTTTAGGCTTGTTCTTTATCCTGAAAGGATTGAACAACCAAGCCCAGGGTCGCGGTACTCCGCTACCCTGGGAACCGGCGCCGCAATCCGCCTCTACCCTGAATGGGTTCCGTAAGTCTGCGTTACGCAACCCTTTCAGGGTAGGATAGGGAAGTTGCCGCACATTCACCCAGGGTAGCGGAGTACCGCAACCCTTGGGCTTTGATAGGTAAGCCCTTCAGGCTATTCAGATTCAACTTCTTGTTTTTTATAGGCCATGTGGGCCGATAAGGTACCAAAGGATTCGATGCCATGAAACTGCATCATCTGTTCTTCCCGTTGTTGCTCTGCTGGGGATCATTCGGAGAATCAGCCGCTCCCGATGAAAACAGGGCGTCCTGGCGCGATGTTATCCCCGTCCTCGTCAATCAGCAGCACCAGCACACCCTTGCGGCGGTGGAGGCGCTCCTGGAACGATTCCCGCCGAAACACACCATGTCTTTGGAGCGCCAGGCGGCCCTGCTGCTGCTGGACAACGTCCTGTTCGACCCGGAAGCCGCCGAAAAACCGGCGCTCCAGGCTTTCTTTATCGTGAGAACGAAGGGGGTGGTCGCGGCGCTGCACCAGGCGCCGGTGACCCGTGGCGCGCGGATTTGTAAACTGTACAATCACGGATTCATCGTGCGAACCCCCTCCGTAACCCTCGCCTTCGACCTCGTGAGCGGGAGGCACTTGGGAAACGATGGCTTTGTCCTGCCCGACGAACTCCTTGAAGACCTCGCGTGCGCCTGTGACCTCCTGTTCATCAGCCATTTTCACCCGGACCATGCCGACCTGCGTATCGCGGAACTGTTCGTCCGCAACGGAAAGCGGGTGGCTGCCCCCGAAGGGCTCTGGGAAACGCGGCCCTTTGCGGAGGGTCTCATCTACCTGAAGCGCACGGCCGATGCCGAACAAACCATTCCCATACGGGGCGGCGCGGATAGCGTAAAGGTGATTAACTACCCCGGTCATCAGGGTGACCCTGTCGCGAACAATGTCGTCGTTGTCACCACACCCGACGGCTTGACCTTCGCCCATACGGGCGACCAGTCCAACACCGGGGATTTCGAATGGATTGACACGGTTTCCAAAACGCAGAAGATTGACGTGCTGATGCCCAACTGCTGGACGCCGGACCTGCCGCGCCTGATTGCGGGCTTCAATCCGGTCCTGGTGATCCCGGGGCATGACAACGAAATCAGCCATACCCTTGACCAGCGCAAGCCCTCGTGGCTTATCCGGGAACGGCTGGGCGACATGGCCGGCCGGGCCGTGCTCATGGCATGGGGGGAATGCTATGATTATGCCGCCGAGTAAGCACGGGACATTTCGGCGTTTTTGATTCTCAGCATCGGCAACGGGGACTTTTGTTGGCAACGCTGCAAATCTGTTGTAAGACAAGTGTCTGGAGACGGTCTCATGTATCTCAGAAACGGTGTACACTATCTTCTGTTGTTGGGGCTCTTAGGGGGCGCCTTCTCCATTCATGCCCAAGCCGCCGTTGAGATATCGGGATGTCAATTATGGCTGGATGCCGGCGAACTGACCGGTAACGGTACCGCCATCTCCCTCTGGCAAGACCGCTCCGGGCAGGGGCGTCACGCGGTCCAGCCGGATTCGGGCCGTCAACCGCTTTGCGCCGAACAGGCGATCAACGGCCGTTCCACGGTACGCTTTCAGGGAAAGGCGTTCCTGTCTGTGCCTCTGCAACGGGAGTGGTCCGGCGAGAATTGGACGGTGTTTGCCGTGGCATCGCTGAATGCGGACACGCCCGCCAATTACCGGGGCATTATCGGAAATCGGTTCGGGCCGGGAAACGCGTCCTGGTGGTCGCTGGGAACGAAGGGCGACGGCACCTGCTACCTGGAACTCGCCGCAGGTGTCGGTGTTAATACCCCCTGGCTGCCCGCCACATCGCGTGCCTGCGTCTATACCGTTGTCAAACAGGGGGAACAATTCTCCCTGTACCGCAACAATAAACTTCTCGGAACGGCAACATGGCCGGATGTCGGGGGCATGGCGAACGAACTTCGGATTGGCATGTGGTTTGCCGATGGGCAGGAGTGGAACGGCGACATCGCCGAGATTCTGCTGTACGACAGGGCGCTGGATGATGAAGAGCGCAACCGGATGGAGACCGGCCTGGCGGAAAAATGGGCGGTGCCGTTTGCGGGGAATATGGTCGTCAGGGAAAGCACCTGGGCGGAAACCCTGACAAACACCCGCAAGGCCCTTCGAGACCGCGAGCACCAATTTGGACCCGCCCTGTGGGAGGATGGGGTGTTGGGCGAGGTATGGGCAGAACTGACGCGCTCTTTTCCAGCAGAGGCCGCCCGGTTCGAACGTTACACTCTCCTGGCGCAATACAGCCCTCTCGAATGGTTCCGCCGCCATCAGGACCTCACTGTCGAAAAAGCGGTAATAGAAGCGGCGGGTTCCGGTATGCGCACCAAAGCCGATGACCTTGCCGCCGCCGGAGCGACCCCGGACGACCCGCGCTGGATATTGCTGATGGATGAAGCGGCGCTGATTCAAGATGCGTTTAGTGCCTGCGAACGACACCTTGACCAGATTAATTTCGCCGCGCTGCGCCGGGCGGTAACGGACCTGTCCTTGTCCTATCCTGACCACTATGCCGACGGCCCGGCCTATCTCAAACGGCTGGAGAACATGGAAGCGGGCCTGCCGGCCCTCCGGGAACGGCTGGCGCGCTGCGATGAGGCTGCCCTGTCGGACGCCCGGGAAATTCTCGCGCTTCAGCGCGAAGCGCTCCTCGCCAATCCCCTGCTCGATTTCGACCGTATCCTGCTGGTGCGGCGCGGGTTGGCGAGTCCCGGTCTCGGCTTGGTTCAGAACTGGCAAAGCAACTGCGCCCTGCCGAGGACGGGGTTTGAGGATGCCATCGCCACGCTTTCCCTGGATACCCCCGACGGAGCGTTAACGCCCGTATACAAACCCGACCGTCCCGTATTCGTCGGCGATGTGGACCTGCATTTCAATGCGGACCGGCTCCTGTTTTCCTCCATCGGCACGCAGGACCGCTGGCAGATATTCGAGGTCCTTGCCGACGGAACCGGTCTGCGTCAGGTGACGCCGGGCGATGAGCCCGATGTTGACCATTACGACCCCTGCTATCTGCCGGACGGCGACATCATTTTCGCGTCCACGGCCTTCTTCACGGCCGTGCCCTGCGTAAACGGGAGTACGCGCTGCGCCACTCTCTACCGGATGGGCGCGGACGGCGGTCATATCCGCCAGTTGTGTTTCGACCAGGAGCATAACTGGTGCCCCACGGTACTTCCCAATGGCCGGATACTGTATCTGCGCTGGGAATATACCGATACGCCCCACAGTCACGACCGCGTACTGTTCCACATGAACCCCGACGGCACCGGGCAAATGGAATATTACGGCAGCAATTCTTATTGGCCGAACTCGCTTTTCTACGCGCGCCCCATTCCCGGGCACCCCGGACAGTTCGCGGGCATCGTCAGCGGTCATCACGGCGTACCCCGCATGGGCGAACTCGTACTGTTCGATATTGAGCGGGGACGGCGGGAGTCTGAAGGCGCCGTACAGCGCATTCCGGGATACGGCAAGGGCGTGGGTTGGGGCGGCAGTCTGAATCACGACTCGCCCCTTATCGCGGACAATCTCGTGGACGCCTCATGGCCCAAGTTCCTGCACCCCTATCCCCTCAGTGACAACTACTTCCTCGTCTCCTGCAAGCCGACGCCGGAATCCCTGTGGGGGATTTATCTCGTGGATGTTTTTGACAACATGCTCCTGCTGCGGGAAGAACCCGGCTACGCCCTGTTCGAACCGATTCCCTTTCAAAAGACGCCCGTACCCCCGGTGATTCCCGACATCGTGGACCCGAACCGGGATGATGCCCTGGTGTATCTTTCCGATGTGTACGGGGGCGACGGGCTGCGCGATATCCCCAGGGGCGCGGTCAAGGCGCTGCGCCTGTTTTCCTACCATTTTTTGTATCCCGACATGGGCGGTCCCCAGGCCGTGGTGGGCATGGAAGGGCCGTGGGACATGCGGATCGTTCTGGGCGTCGTGCCGGTGGAGGAAGACGGTTCCGCTTATTTCCGTGTGCCCGCGAATACCCCGATTTCGATTCAGCCCCTTGACGGGGAGGGCAAGGCGCTGCAACTGATGCGCAGCTGGTTTACGGGGATGCGGGGCGAAACGGTTTCCTGCGCGGGATGCCATGAGAGCCAGAATACGGCGCCGCCGGCACACTCCGGCATCGCGATTCGCAGGCGCCCCTCGGAGATTACCCCCTGGTTCGGCCCGAACCGGGGTTATAACTATGACCGCGAGCTGCAGCCCGTGCTGGACAAACATTGCGCTGGCTGCCACAATGGCGAAGCACGCGCCGATGGCAGCAAAATACCCAACCTGAAAGACCGCACCCACATTACCGATTACACGAGCGTCTTTCACCACGGCGGCCGGGATGCGGGTCATTTCTCCGTGTCCTATGCGGAGTTGCACCGCTTCGTGCGCCGACCGGGACTGGAGAGCGACTATCACCTGCTGACACCCATGGAATTCCATGCGGACGCCACGGAACTGGTGCAGCTGCTCCGCAAGGGACATTACAACGTGAAATTGGATGAGGCGGCCTGGGACCGCATCATCACCTGGATTGATTTCAATGCCCCCTTTCATGGCACCTGGACCGAGGTCGCCGGAAAAGAGCGGGTAGAATATCCGGCAAGGCGCCGCCGCGAACTGCTCCGGCGGTATGCGGCCATGGACACCGACCCGGAAGCCATCCCCGTCGCGCCGACGGAAGCGGTTGTCCCCGTGATGCCCGCGCCCCTGCCCGAGGCGCCCCAGCCTGAACTGAATTGCCCGGATTGGCCTTTCACGGAGGAAGAGGCCAAGAAACGTCAGGAGGGCCTGGGTGAGACGCGCAGAAGCGTGGAGTTGGGCAATGGAATCCGGCTGGACCTTGTTCTCATACCGCCCGGGGCCTTTGTCATGGGACAAGCAGACGGCCTTCCCGATGAAAGCCCCGCCTCGGTGATCGCCATTGATAAGCCGTTTTGGATGGGCGCCTGTGAAGTCACCAATGCCCAGTTCGCGCGGTTCGATCCCTCCCATGACAGCGGCGTGGAGTCCCGCTTCTCCATGCAGTTCGGGGTGCGCGGCTTCTATGTCAACGGGCCGGAACAACCTGCCGTTCGCGTGTCGTGGGACCAGGCAATGGCGTTCTGCGCATGGCTTTCCGAAACCACCGGCGCGCATTTCACCCTGCCCACCGAAGCGCAATGGGAATATGCGTGCCGGGCCGGAGCGGCCACACCATTCTTTTATGGCGGCCCCGACGCGGATTGGTCGCCTTACGCCAATCTGGCCGACGCCAAACTGCGAGAATTTGTCTGCCACACCTACAAGAAAGAACGGGAACCGTGGTTGGATGCGAGCAAGTATGACGACTGGATTCCCAAGGACCTGCGGTTCAACGACAACGGATTTTTATCCGACGCCACGGGACAATACCACCCCAACGCATGGGGGTTGTATGACATGCACGGTAATGTGGCCGAATGGACGCGCAGTGACTATAAGCCCTATCCCTACCGTGAAGACGATGGACGAAACGATGGTTCGGCATCGGAGCGGAAGGTGGTTCGCGGCGGTTCCTGGCGCGACCGGCCGTCCCGGGCCCGTGCCGCATTCCGCCTTGATTACCAACCGTACCAGCCCGTATTCAATGTCGGGTTTCGCGTAATTCTGGAAATCCCATAAACGATAAACATCAGATATCCTGATCTCGTCGGAAATGCCCACGGCACTGGAAAACAAACAAAAAGGCGGAGCAAAAAGGGACTGACGACGAAATAGCCGTCAGTAACGAAGCATGGATGCCCTTTACTGCTCTTGGCTATTTCGTGGTCTGTCCCTTTCTTGCGGTCCTATACGAACATGCCATCAATAAAGTGCCAAACCGGATCCCGAGTAAGCATTGAATAACCCCGACGAGATCAGGAAGTCTGAACATCGTGGGGAGATGGTGCACAGAACCGGCGCACTGCCAGGCAAGTGCCTGTCCAGTTTCTGTAATGACGGAATACCGGACCTTGCCCTGTTTCAATTATGGCGACTGCAAGCCGATAAACTCCGGCGTCTTGCTTTGGCCGTTCTTCCGGGAAAATCAGGGAGTCCGCGCGATGCGGAAACCGCGCATATAGGGGGTTTTGTCCGGTCCGCGCTTGTCCCGTTTTGCGGCTCGGCACACATCAAACAGGTCCTCAAAAGACCCGCCGCGCAAGACCCGTTCCGTGCCCAGGGCAGGCCCTGTCGGATTGGTCTGCGCATCGGGCGGATAGGCGTCATACCAATCCTGGCACCATTCCCATACATTGCCCGACAGGTCATAGACACCCGACGGACTCGCGCCGTCCACCGTCTGCACGTCACCGTTGGGACTGATATTGACGCCGTCAAACCAGCCCGCGGGCGAGGTAAACGGCTTTACCGCGAGTCCCAGCGGATTCACCAGCGCGTCCAGGTAGAAGTTACACCGAGTGGCGTCCAAGGCATCACTGGAGCATCCGTAAATCCAGTGTTTTACACCATCCCAGGCCGCCGCCCGTTCCCATTCGGCTTCGGTGGGCAGGCGATAACCGCCCGAGGTCGGCGGCGCCGTGACTAAATCCCAATTTTCCGTGGTCATGTCGTAACAGGGCGTCACCCCCTCTATCTCGCTCAACCAGTTGCAGTAGGCGGCTGCGCCATACCAGGATACGGTCACCATGGGATGGGTACCCATGGAATAGCTGGTTATACCCGGCAGTCCCGTACGGCTTTTCGGATAGAACGCCCCGTCTATATACTGGATGTTGCATTCAACGCGATCCATATTCACCAGGATATAGGGTTCGCCCAGGGTCGCATAGATGCTGCCTGTGCCTGCCCAAAGGTCGCCGGCAAAATCGCGCAGATATCCTTGATCCAACGCCCAGGTAAGCACATCGCAGTATTGCTGATTGGTTATCTCGTATTTGCCGATGCTGTACCCATCCACATACACCCAATGTAGCGGCAGTTCGTCGGTTGGCTCCGGTTCGCCCTCTGACGGCCAAATCACGCTCCACGCGTAGGGACGCCCCATGTCAAAGGAACCTGCGGGCATGGATACCATTTCAGGAATATCGAATTCTCCTTCCACTTCCCCTTCACCTTCTAATTCTCCTTCAACCGGCGTTTCGCCCTCCCCTTCAGCCGGTACTTCGCCTTCCGGAGGAAATTCACCTTCAAGTTCGCCTTCAACCGGTACTTCGCCTTCAAGTTCGCCTTCGACAGGCGTTTCCCCTTCCTCTTCCCCTTCAACAGCCGCTGCGGAAAGGACCGGCCGGAAGCCGCACATATAAGGCGTCTTGTCCGGCTCGCGCATGTCCCGTTTCGCGGCACGGCAGTCGTCCGAGGTATTTTCAAAAGAGCCGCCCCGCGTCACCCGCTCCGTGCCCGAGGAGGGCCCCGCCGGATTGGTCTGCGCATCTTCGCTATAGGCGCCGTACCAGTCCTGGCACCATTCCCAAACATTGCCCGACATGTCGAAGGCGCCAACCGGGCTCGGACTCTCGACCGTCTGTATTTCTCCGTTGGGACTGATATTCATACCGTCAAACCATCCAACGGGGGAAGTTAATGCCCTGCCCCCAAGCCCGAGAGGATTGTTCTCATTATAATTGCATTGCCCATTCCCACTCATCATATCGCCGGTAAACCCGTAAATCCAATGCTTGCTGCCGTCCCAGGCTGCCGCGCGTTCCCATTCGGCTTCCGTCGGCAAGCGATAGCCGTTTGCTTCTTCCGACGTTTGAAATGGCCAATATTGTTGGGTCAGGTCATACGGGGGCACCAGGCCCGCCATCTCGCTCAGCCAGTTACAATACGCGGCGGCGCCATACCAGGACACGGCCAACATCGGATGGGTTGCCAGGGAATAAACGGTTCCCTCGGGAAGCCCGGCCCGGTTTTTAGGCTCAAATGCCCCATCCTTGAATTGGATGGTGCATTCCGCGCGCGTTATATCCACTATGATGTAGAGATAATCGCCCGCATAGACTTTCCCTTCCCCCGGCCAAAGCGCTCCGAGCTGGTCCTTCAGGTGTCCCTGCGCTAACGCCCAATTAAGCACCTCACAGTATTCACCGCTTGTAACCTCATATTTGCCGATGCTGTATTCATCCAGATACACCGAATGTACCGGAAGTTCCGTATCAGACCCATAAACGGCGTCATCACCCGCATTCGTGCGGCCCATCTGAAATGTTCCCGCAGGCACAGTAACCATTTCTCCCCCGACTGACGGCGGGAGTTCCCAGCAAAGCGGCGGTTCTTCGCCGGCGTTATAGGTATACCGTTCGCCGTTTTGCCACAAATACGCCGCCCGTATGGCATAGTTCATGGGATTCGTGCCCTGTTGCCATCCGGCAAGATAGGCAATCGCCTCGCTCATTACAATAGAATAATCTTCATCCAAGTCCGCCGGGTGGGACACGTTTTTGACGCTGTCCGCCGAAACCAGACCCAGGTCGGCCGCGGCAACTACCCATGCCATGATACAGACCGCTACGAACACAAACAGCCCACACGCTTTCATCCATTTCTGACGCATACGGATTCCCTCTATGTTGTTGGTTATGCACAGGAAAACATATCGTAACTATATAGCACTTGTCACAAAGGAATCAAAAAGAGAACTGGCATACCCCTGCCGCTGTCCGCCCTGCATTACAAGGGCCACACCCGTACAAGCGTTCCTTCTTGGATGTGCGCCACCTTTTGCGGGACCACCATGAACCCATAGGCATCCACCAGGGCGGTGCTGTGTGCGGAACCATGATATGGCTTGGGAAGAACCGTCCCCTCCGGCGTGCGGACCACTGGAATCCAGGCCTCGCGTTCCTCCTTGGTGCGCGAAAAACTGTCCGCCAAGGGCCATTGGGTCCACGGGGCTTGATACGCATGGCCCATAAGTGCGTACAAGAAAGGTTTCACCAGGACTTCGCATTGCATAAAGGTGGAAACGGGATTGCCCGGAAGGCCAAAACAATATACGGAAGGCCCCACGCCGAAGGTTGTCGGTTTTCCGGGTTTCACCGCAATGGCGTCAAACAGAATCTCGATGCCGTTCCGGGCCATAATCTCCGGCACAAAATCAAAATCCCCCATGGAAACGCCGCCGGAAAAAACCACCACGTCGTTTTCGGCCAGGGCGCGCTTAAAGGCGGCGTCCAGTTGCGGCTCCTCGTCCGGAACGATGCCGTAATAGGTAACGGCGGCGCATGCCTGTTCAAGTCGGGCCCGGATTTGCGCGCTGTTGCTGTTTCTGATTTGCGCTGTTCCGGGTATCATATCCGGCTCGACGAGTTCGCCGCCCGTCGCGATGATACCCACCCCGGGGCGGCAGGCAACTTCCGGAAGGACGCAGCCCGCCGCAGCCAACACGGCGATATGGCGGGGATCCAGGCGCGTGCCCCGCCGCAGCACCACCTCCCCTTTCCGCACATCTTCGCCGTGGAAGCATATGTTTGTTTCCGTGGCGGTTTTCATGAAGCGTATGCTTCCATCACCGTCATTTTCCGTATGCTCCACCATGAGCACACAATCGGCGCCCTGGGGCACCCTGGCGCCGGTCATAATCTTGGCACATTCACCGGAACCCACCGCCTTCAACGGTTCCACCCCCGCCTGTATGGTCTCAATCACACGAAAGGGGCCGGGCAGGTCTTCCCGTCGGCAGGCATACCCGTCCATGGCGGACTTGTCGAAAGGCGGCATGTCCACATCGGAGACAACATCCCGGGCAAGCACCCTGCCGCAAGCGGCAGCCAGCGGCACGGTTTCGCTGCCCAGCAGTCTCGCCTTGCCCAAGATGAGTTTCATGGCTTCATCAAAAGAAAGCATCACACATACACCTTATCAAGAATGTTCTATCATTAAAATCAGGAAGTGTCGCAGGTTGTTCACGCTTTATCGTGCGGGACATACATAAGGCCTCAAGAGCACGCTAAAGCGTGAACAACATACCTTCTTGTCACTATTTATTTGGGAAGAGAATGTCTTATGGATGGTTTTCCCGCGCAGCGTGTTCGGGTACTTTTCCGTCCAGCCGCCAACCGGTCGCCGCCAGCGAGATTCGCTCGAAATCGAACTGAAACTGTGTGCCATCCGAATAGATGACGGCGTCAGCCAGGGAGAGAACACCCTGTGCGGACTGTTTAATTTCCCGGGACGCCGAATGTTTTATCATCAGAAAAAGACCGGGAACAACGGCGTTGCGCAGGCTGTTGGACTCGCAGACCAAAGGCGTATCCGGACAAAACGCATTCACAAACGCCCCGGCTTCTTCCTCTAGTTTTGACTTCAGCACCCGCAGCCACAGCACGCGCTGCGCGCCGGCGGCGAGGAGGCGCCGGGTGTCTTTTTTACCTTCCGGATCGGTTTCCTCGGTGATACAGAAGTCGCCTTCCAGGGAGGTACAGACACCGCAACCCTCGCCACCCCGCGGACACAAGCCGTCCCGGGCCTCTATGGCCGTTACTTTTGCCGCGTTTACCGGCGCGTTACGAAAACGCCGGATGATTTCACAGGCGAAGGTGGTCTTGCCGGCATTCCGGCCGGCGGCGCCAATCAGCAACATGTTGGGTGCAAATATCATACCATGTCCCGGGATGAAACGCATGCCCCCGTCTCATCGTGTCATTCTTTTAACCCAGCGGGCAAAAGACACCGCCACATACGATTCCACTTCCCGCTCAAAGCGGGCGTATTCCTTCCACCAACGCCGGCCCTCTTCCGTCAGGGAACACTCGCCTCCCCCACGGCCGCCCCGGTGACGTTCCAGCAGTGACACGCCGAGGATATGCTCCGTCTTGCGCAGGTCGCCCCAGGCCTTACGGTAACTGATGCCCAGTTCCTCGGCCGCTAACTGCAGCGATCCCCTTTTTTGAATGGCATCCAGCAATTGCCAGCGGCCCCGTCCAAAGGCGCCTTCGCCGCCTGTCGACAGCCATACCTTCACACCGGGCGCGATTGTATCGCACGAAAACGGCCGGCCGCTTTCCATCAGAAGCATCCCAATTGGCAGTGGACCATTTTGATGCCTTCGGCATTGCAATAGTCCCCTATCCTTCGCACGGCTACGCCAAAGCGCTCGGCAATTTGAAAAGCCTGAGGACAGGAGAGGACACGGCGCCCTTCCCGTTCCGACACGGCAGCAAGAATAGCGTCAATGATCTCTTGTTTAAGTTCCATGATTCTTCTTCCTTGACTCCGGGCTGTGATGTGGGCAGCGGCGACCGGGGCCCCGGTAAACCGGCAATGAAGGCACCGCGCCTTGCCGTCGCAGCATGCCGCAAAAGCCGGGCGTTACTTATTGGAGCCCCAACGCCTTTTTCTTTCTGTCGGACGGAACTCCCGTGCTGTCCCAGCCGCGAATCTTATAATAAGTCCGTTTCATCTTTTGGAGGGGCACCCGCGTTCTGGGGTCGTTTTCTATCTGCAGTTCGTCGGTTAACCGTTTGGGCAGGGTGTCATCCTCTCCCGTAAGGCCCATGCGGATATTCAGCAGCCGCTCAAGCGTGTAGCCCCGCTCGCCGATCTCTTTCATTCTGCCCACATTCATCTTCATGCCGGTCACGGCGGCCAGGGCCTTGGGATAGGGGAGCCCGGGCATCTGCAGCGGCAGCAGTTTCCCCGGCAACTTATTGAGCAGATTCACGATGCCACCGGAAAACGGCAGCGTGGCAAAGGCAAACTTGGCGATGGGATGGTCATAATGGGAGACCAGCCAGGCCGGATAAAAGGAGAACAGGGGAAACAGGCAGCATCCGGCGGCGGAAATGGCTTCCATGAGATTTTGATTCAGGATTGCCAGTGCCGCCTTCGCGCCGGTCGTGTACGGGTTCATATGCAGCCCCAACCCCTCCATCAACACCAGATACCCGGCGTTTAGGTGGCAGCCGCCCCGGTTGGCGGTGGCGTATCCGAGCCCCTGGCCGACCGCCCCTCGCGGCTCGTAGGCGGCCAGTTCCAGTCCTTTCACGTTGATAGCGAATTCCTTGCCTCCGAATTTCTCGGCCAGGCGTTTGGTGCCTTCCGCCAGCAGGTCGCCGATGCCGCGCCGGTACGCAATGTCTTCAAACACCTGCGGCAGGGTATCGGTCTGGCCAAAATGGAGCCCGCAGTCCCACAACCCCTTTTCCTGGAGCTCCATGGCGAAGGCGATGGTGCCGCCCGCCGTCATGGTGTCCATGCCGAGTTCATCCAACTGGTAATTGAACTCCAGGATTTGTTTCAGGTTGTTATTCATCAGGTTCGAGCCGAGCAGCCCGACTGTTTCCAGTTCCGGCCCCTTGACTTTCTTGCCGTTCACTTCCACCTGGCGGCCGCAGTGGATGGGACAGGTGACGCACCCGATATTTTTAATCAGGTGTTTTTCCGCCATGGTCTGCCCGCTGATCATGTCGAAATCTTCAAATTTGCCGTACTTGAAATTACGCGTGGCGAGCACATTGTGGCGGTTCATTCTGCGCAACAGGAAGGCGCTTCCATATTTGGGCAGCGCCTCCCCCGTAAGCGGATGGCTCTTGAGCAGGGCGATCCAGGCCTTATACACCTTCTTCATCCGTTCCGCGTCGTGAGGAACCATCTTGCGGGTCCCCGTTGCCGTGATAGCTTTCAGGTTTTTCGAGCCCATGACGGCGCCCATGCCCGCCCGGCCCGCGGTGCGCTCCTCGCTGAAAACCCCCGCATACCGCACCAGGTGCTCGCCCGCGGGGCCAATCACCAGCTTGCCCGCCTTGCCTTCCAGCGCCTCCTGCGTTTCCGAGGTGGTTTTGCCCATCAGGGAAGCGGCATCATGGAACCGGACGGCATCTTCGGTGATTTCTATCCATACCGGCGTTTCCGATTTTCCCGTCATGACAAGCGCATCGTAGCCGGCGCGTTTCAAATGCAGCCCAAAATTGCCGCCGCAGTTGGACGAAGCGCACAGACCGGTTAGCGGCGATATGGACGAAATATTAAAGCGGCTGGAAGCCGGAGCGGCCGTACCCGACAGGGGACCCGTGGAGACAACCAGCATATTTTCTGGAGCGAAACCATCCGTGCCGGCCCGGATATTGTCATACAGTATTTTGGCCGCCATAATCTTGCCGCCCAGGTACAAGGCGCGGTCCTCATCCGACCACGGGTATTCGGAAATTTCCTGGTTCGTGAGGTCAATCTTTAACACCTTGCCCGCATAGCCACCCAAGGTTGACGCCACAGCGTATCTCCTTATAAATCGTCACGGAATATTACCCCTATGTCCTTTAACACAGGAGCGTCTCATACTCTATCATACTCTTTTGTTTTCCTCAAACCGTCTAAGGCCGCACTTCTTCAGGGCCCAGGAAAAAACAAAGACGCAGAAAAGGCGGCCGCCGGTAAAAGGACCGGAGGCGGTGCCGGCAAAAGACCTGTGCGTTGCGATTTTGTATCGCCCGCTGATTCAGGTATACTACATTTTCGTCAAAACGGGAAGATGCGATGGAAGTAACACCGAACCAAGAACTGTATATTGAACAATATATCGGCGAGATCGAGGCGAAAATCGGCGAACAGTTAAGCCCCGCCCAGCGTGAACGCGCCTTGTCCCGCTTGCGCGCGCGCATTGACGAGAAACTGAAATTCCTCAATGCCTCTTCCGTTGAAGACGCCGAACTTCTTGGCATCTTGCACAAAATGGGGCCGCCGGAAACGCAGGCCCAGATACTGGTGCGCGTTTGGGGCGACCCGCCCGGCGCCGGCGCGGCATTGTCGGCGGTACCTGCCGAAACCCCGCTGAAAGAAGCGCCCGAAGGGGCCGCGCCCGAGAAGGAAGGCACCCTTGCCCCGAAGTCCACAGCCAAAGTGAAGGGGCCTGTATGGCTGGGCGTGGGCCTGTATGTGTCCGGCCGATCCGGGTTGCCCGCATGGACCGTGCGTTTTTTGGCCGTCCTGCTGGGCCTGGTTACGGGGCCCGTCGCGCTGGTGGGATACATGGCGCTTTTTGTGATGCTCCGCATACGCGGGCGCATACAGGCACCGGTGCCCTTCCACCTCTACCGTATTCCGCTCTATCCTGTGTTGACCGGGGGAATGCTGACCCTCGTGTACTTGGCCGGTCTCTATGGCATCAAAGGAATCTACACGGCCCATCAGCATTTTCTGGGCCGCCCCGTGCCGGAATTGAACGAGTGGGCCTGGCTGGAGGTTGAAGCCCCATATCTATTCCTGGGCGCCCTGGTCATTTTACTGCCGTTTGCCTTGTTGAGCGCGATGCCCCTGGCGAACCAGTGGGACCACAGCCTGAAGCGGTTTACCCAGGCGGGCGTGGTTCTCTACGGCATTACCGTATCCTTTGGGCTCGCCTTCTTCATCACCGGGATCATCCTCAATTTCGTACACGAGTTTACGTGAGATTGTCCAGGGTCGTGGAGGCCAGGACCATGACACTCTTTGCGGCGACAGGCAGGATGGGCCGGTCCACGGGCGGGGCGTCCCGGTCCGTAAAGTAGTCTTCGGGAGGCGCGGCGGCGCTGTTGATGCGCAACCGCCAGGGACCGGCGGGCAGCGTAAACGAAACCGCATTCAGGGTTCCGTTGAACATCAGGTACAGGCCGACACCCCCGTTCTCCTCCGGGTGGATGCGGCAGGCAAGGGTGTTTTCGGAACGGTCCCAGGCCGCATGCGCGCCCGAACTGTCATACCAGCACAGGTCCACTGCCGCCGGGTCAACCTCACCGCCCCTTCCCTGGAAATAAGTGCTCCGGCGCAGGACGGGATTCCCGGCGCGGAAAGCAATCAGGTTGCGGTAGAACTCGAATAGCTCGCCGGCCCGCTCTTTTCGCGACCAGTCGAACCAGGAAATCTCATTGTCCTGGCAGTAGGCGTTGTTGTTACCCCGCTGGGTGCGTTCCATCTCATCGCCGCCGAGCATCATGGGCACGCCCAAAGACAGGAACAGGGTGGCCGCCAGGCTTTTACGGCACCGGACCCGCAGCCGGTTGATTTCGGGATGGTCCGTTTCCCCTTCCACGCCGCAATTCCAACTGAAGTTATCATCGGCGCCGTCACGGTTGTCCTCTCCGTTGGCTTCGTTGTGTTTCCGTTCATAGGCGACCAGGTCATACAGGGTGAACCCGTCGTGACAAGTGATGAAGTTGATGGTATGCTCCGGGCTGCGGTCGCTGTGCTGGTACAGGTCGGCACTGCCCATGATCCGGGTGGCGAAGGTCCCCTTCATGCCGGCGTCTCCCCGCCAGAAACGCCGGACGTCGTCCCGGTATTTGCCATTCCATTCCGCCCAGCGCGCCCCGCCGAAAGAGCCCACCTGGTACGCCCCGCCGGCATCCCACGCCTCCGCGATCAACTTGGTGTCCCGCAGCACCGGATCCTCCGCAATGCGCGCAATCAACGGCGCGTCTTCGCGGATGTTGCCCTCCTGGTCGCGGCCGAGAATGGACGCCAGGTCGAACCGGAACCCGTCAATGTGCATGACGGCCACCCAGTAGCGCAAGCAATCCAGGATAAAATCGCGCACCAGCGGATGATTACAGTTCACCGTGTTGCCGCATCCGGAATAATTCAGATACTTACCGTCGTCCAGAAGGTAGTAGATGGCGTTGTCAATGCCGCGAAAGCAGAGTGTGGGCCCCTGTTCGTTCCCCTCCGAAGTGTGGTTGAAAACGACATCGAGAATAATCTCAATGCCTGCGGCATGCAGGGCTTCCACCATTTCCCTGAACTCGTCCAAATGTTCCAGGCGGGTCGCTTTGACCGCGTAACGACCAGTAGGGGCGAAAAAGCCGACATTGCTGTACCCCCAGTAATTCGTCAATTCCTCGCCGGTCTCGAGGCTGCACCGGCCGAGATAGGTCTCTCCGAATTCCTGAATGGGCAGCAACTCTACTGCGTTGACGCCCAGGCCCTTCAGGTAGGGTATCTTTTCAATCAGGCCGCGATACGTACCGGGATAAGCGGTCCCGGATGAGGCGCTCCGGGTGAACCCTTTTACGTGCGTCTCGTAAATAACCAGGTTTTCAATGGGAATATGAGGCCGTACGTCAACGGTCCAATCCATTTTGTCATGAACGGCCACGCATTTCATCGTTCCCTTATGAATATCCCCCACAAACGCCTTCGCATAGGGGTCCAGCAGGTAAATGCCGGCATTATACCGGTGCCCTTCCACCGGTTCCTGGGGACCGTCCATCCGGTACAGGAAATAGACCCCTTCCGGCAATCCGTAAACATAGATGGACCACATATCGCCGATACGGTGTTTCTCCGGGTCGAACTCATATTCCCAGGCCGGGGTTTTGCTCTCAATCGTGTCAAATACCGCCACCCATACCCGGGTGGCATGACGGCTGAAAATCGTAAACCGTATACCGTTTTCATACACGATGGGACCGTTGGGATAAGGGCGCCCGACGGTAACACGTAAGCGTTCAGGATTAATCTTTCTCATACTACGCTTTAACCTCTGGCAAACCTACCATGCAAGATACTACTGAAGGCTTCGAATGTATCCGGAACCAAAGCGGATTATATCATGTATTCTTCAGAGACGCCTCAGGGAAGGCGGCTTAAGATAGAAGAGAATACCGATTCCAACATGGGCGTTGCCCGCAGTCCATCCAGGCCTAATTGCGAACGAGGGAAAACACAAGCACAAAACACAAATCATAGGCCATCAGTATCGTAATCGCGCTCCGAAAAAACGCATCCTGTAACATCCTGAAAAATCAACAATCAACGGACCCTGCCTTTTATGCCAATGATTTTGCCTCAAAGAGTATGAAAGAAAAATGGGACCATCCAACCGCCCGCATAACCTGAGTGAACGCTGAAGTTGTACGGGTGAATTCCAGGTAAGTTCTCCCCGCCGGTATGGCAAACAAAATGAAGAAGCCCCAAACGCCCCATCGCTACCATATGGACCACACTACCCATATCGGCAACATACTATATTTCAGCCTCAAAATCCATGGAATTCCTGGTCTGAATTACCCTGAATTATCCCGGGGAATGGTTACCGGTAAATTGTTGCACGCGGTCCAAGGGCAATGATTATGACCGTGAGAGCCTTGTCTTAAATCTCATAAATAACACGATAAACACCCACACGTATACGCCACGCATTGCGGCCGGTTAACTTGACGACACCTCTTGGTCGCGGGTCTTCCCCAAGCGCCTTTATTGCCTGAATAATCCGCCCCTGCTCCCCCGCGGCTATTTTGGCTAAAGAACGTTGCGCTGATTTCAGAATATGTATTTCGTAGCGCATTAAGATCCGGGGGAAATTTCAGCGATGGCCTGTTCAAAAGGAATAGACTGCTGGTCTTGGTTCTTCGCGGCATCGTAGGCGCGGATATCCTCTAGTTCCTCAAGTTCTTCGAGTATGGCTGTCCACTCTTTTATGGATAAAACGACCGCCGTTTTGTTGGACTCCTGGTCAACTATGTAGTTCGGATGTATGACATTCATTTCATGCATCTCCTAAAAGTTTGGGAGCCACTGCTTCAATGGAGGCTTTTACGGCCGTGCTTATTCTATCTCATAGGCAAATTTAAGACAACTTCTTCGGAAGAAACGGGGAATAGATTGAGGATTGTCACTACACCTGGAGGGAGTTTGATATAAATGTGTATTCTCTTCGTTATGTTAATCTTTGATAAATCAAGGTCCGGAAAATAGATTCTTAAAATTTTTTGCGCACAGGATGTAAGTTTATCCAAACCCCGTGGATAATAATCCACAAGCGGGTCATGCATGTTCCAGCGCGCGGTCTGGGGATTGTAGTTGCGGAAGGGGGCGTAGTACTGGCCGATGGCGCTGTCCCAGAGGTGACCGGTATAGCCAACCGTGAGCGGCAGTCCGGCGTTGCGCATCAGTTCGTCGTAGGCCGCGTAGTCATAGCGCGCCAAAGCGGCCTTCGTTTGGCTCGTCATCTGGCGCACCTGGGAAGGTACGCCTACTACCGACGCGCAATGCAGGTGTCATGCCGAACAACCGCGTTCCGTTTCCGAAGATTCAACTCTCAACGTCTCTAACCTAGTAGCGTGGACCGCGTGGCGGTCCTTGCTATCCCAACGGGGTTGCATTAAAAGCCTGTGGCATGCCCCCTTTCAGAACGAAAACGGGGACTGGTAACGGTGCGCTCCAAAGGCCTGCACGTGATGTACTTCGCCCCGACAAAGCGCAACGGCACCTGAACCCGCTTTCGTGGAACATGTGAATTGAAAATAATAGGGGCCTGTCCCCAACATGTTCTCTTAAAGGCGTGCGGCCGATTGATATACGGTAAAGATGCTCCTGGAACCGGCCAGAACATCGTTCGCACCTGAGACGTGGCACACCCTTATTCCACGCGTTCCAAAATGCTGCTTTGGAACGAACGTGAGAGGTTGTGGTACATTTAAAGGGCGTGAAATATATGGTTTCGCGCAACATTGCGTGAGCAGGAGCGTACGACATCATGGCAAACGTACTTGAAGAACTTGAAAAACTCTCCGTGGCTGAACGGCTGCAACTCGTCGAGGATTTATGGGATAGCATCGCGCGGAGCAACACGGAAGTCCCGATACCACAGTGGCAGAAGGATGAATTGGCGAGACGCAAAGAAATCTACTTGCGCAACCCTGATGCCGTGCTGACCTGGGATCAGGCTAAGCGCGACATACTGCAATCAAGATGAACGCAACGTTAGTACTGCTTCCCGAAGCGAAAAAGGATGTAGAGCACGCCTATCGCTGGTACGAGGAACAATCCCTGGGTCTTGGCATGGAATTCCTGCGTTGTTTGGAGGTAATACTGACTTCGATCCAACACACACCGACTATCTATCCAACAGTTCAAGGAACCTGCCGCCGGGCGATTCTGCGTCGTTTCCCCTATGCCGTATTCTTTGAAATTGAACAAGAACGCAACAGTTGTACTGTCTATTCCGTATTTCATTGCGCCCAAGACCCGGATAAATGGCAAGAGCGGTTGACGTAGGTGTCACCCACCAACGCTGTTTTGCTCGGGAACTTCGACATAACTGCCTTGCGTTTGTCGCCGAGACGGTGGTAATAGGTGGCCGCATAAGTGCCCTGCGCCCTCCGCATTCCCCATTCGGTACATTCCGCCTTCGCATTCCGCATTCCGAATTCCTTGGACATCGTCAAAGGCCTACACACCGTCCATCGTGACCACCAGATAACTCGCGGCGCCGGACAGCACCGTGGGGGTATTCCGGAGATTTAACTGTCAACGTCATTATTGTATTCAGGCACAACGTGGGGTTCCTTGTGAATCCCAACGGAATTCCGTCTCATAGCCCAAGGTTGCGGTACCCCGCTACCTTGGGTTGGGGACCTACCCTAATTCTGAAAACACCCCGGCAGGGGTAACAGCCATTAGCCGGTGGTTGAGCGAAGCTATACCACAGGATCCCAACACCGCTCCACGACCTATCCCGGAGGGATGGAGGAAACCTCCTCGTTTTTTTTTAGAAACGGGCAAAGTCGCCTGCCGGTTGTTTACGGCAAGAGCTATCCAGCTACTTTTCAGGACTGTACACTCTTGTAAAATGTGCAGGATATCCTAGACGACCTTTTTTAACACGGTTTAAAACGGCCTTTCCGGGCCGGCATAGGGTGTGGCGCCCAGTTGGCGCAGCGGACGGTCTTCGATGCCGGTCAGCGCGGGGTCGTCCGTATCAGGCGCTTCGATAAACCCGTAATAGCGGCCCAGCCAATACGTGTCCAGCCAGGTTGCCGGGGTTATGGAACGGTTGCCGCCGGAACCGCCATCTAACTTGAGAAAGGTGGCATCCAGTTTTTTGGCTTCCGATTCGCGGGGCGATATTTGTTTAGGCGCGTTGGTATCCGGTCCGAGAGCGTAGGGCACGTATCCCGGTTCGGGACACAGGTCGGCACGCTGCGAATTTTTGTAGCTGTAACTGATCAAATCAAGGGGCCATTCCCGTAAGAACTGCACGCCTTTTTCAGCCTCACAGTCGTTGCCGGTCATCATGCCGTAGAGGAAATTGAACCAGGGGTTCTTTTCAAGGCGCTTTACTTCCCAACTGCGTTCCAGGCTGCGCCGGTACAGGGCGTGCAGCCAGTCAATCTCCGTATACTTCAACAAGGAGTAATAGGCAAGAAACGCGAGTTGGTCGTCCCAGGTGGTGATATCGTCCGGGGGGAAGGTCATTTTCTGGCGCACCGTGTGCTCGTGATAGCGCCAGTCCAGCAGTTGCTGCCGCGCCTGTTTGAAATAGTCGTCCCCGAGAAGTCCGATGGCCGTGGAAACATAGGCCTGCGCTTCCATACCGTTCAATCCGCGGGCGTACATGCCATAGGGCCGCTGCAGGTACTCGGGGTCCCAGCGTCCCCAGCGGGTCAGTTGTCCGTCCTTGTCGCGCAGTTTCCAGCCGTTTTCGATAATATGCCGCGTAATGCGGTTGACGTGTTCTTTGGCCCGCTCTTTTTCCGGGCCGTCCGGGGCGACGCTGCAGAAGGTGGCCATGGCATAGTAATGGGCGCCGATTTCGTCGCTCGAGGTGTCGCCTTTCCACTCAAAGTTACCGTCGGGCGTCGGGTTCCACCGCGCGGGCAGGCCGCCCGATCCGCCTTTGGATTTCTCGCCGGCGTCCCCATGGACGGACCAGATGGACCGCGCCACAAACCCGGGGATCTCGGTAATTTCCTCCAACCAGACCATGGCCTTCAGGGTGTTCACCGCCTCTTCCCACGCCTTCGGGTCGCCGGTCACGGCATACTTGTACGTCATCGCCGTCAGCCAATGGGTGGTAAAGCCGCCGTCATTGTCCGTGATCTCCCGTATCCATTCGCCGTTGGGACCGCCCCGGTTCAGGAGATGGACGAATCCCAACCGCTTATGCCCCCACTCCTCCATCCGCCGTTCGTACACGGCGGCCTTCTTTTGCAGTGTGAACGGCTCGTAGTGGATGACGCCCAGCCCGCCGTCCGTGGCGATATAGATCGCATCCTCCGACACGGCGATGTCATTTACTTTGTCATTGGGCAGCCAGCGCTTTCCGGCGAAATAATGAAACGACCCGTCTTTGAGATGCCGTATGGCGCCCCAGGTAGTACCGATCCACAGGTCACCATCGAACCCTTCCGCGAAGCATATGACGTCTTCATAGGGTAGCCCATCCGAACCATCCAGGGTCGTCATGGCCATTCCCCGCAGGACGGCGATGCCTTTATCTGTTCCTATAAGCAGCCGGTTGCCCAGGGCGATCATATCGCGAAAGTTATTGGAAGGCGGCAGGCCCCAGTCGGCTACACGGGGGTCCACCAGGTCATTGTCCAGCAGGACCAACTCCCCGGGCCGCATCACGTACAGGGTCTCGCTGTATCCGGCAAGACGCACCACCGGCCCGATGCGTTCCGGATGCATCAGCACCTGGGTCCCGTCTTCCATCAGGAACGTGCTGTTGGTGCTGCGAAACCCCGTTTCCGGCTCGACATCGATCAGCTCGCCGTCCACATACCGGTACACCGTATCGCGGGTCGCCGCGTACACTTCCCCGCGCACCAGGCAGGCATCCACGAAGGCTTCGCCGCTAAGTTGCTCAATATCATACCCGTCGTACCGGTACAGCCCGGAATCGGAAAGCCCCCATAAGGCGCCGTCCAGGACCCGGAAGCGTCTTATGCCCGTTGGGGCTTCCGGAACCGCGGTCAACTGGCCATATTCCCATTCATACACCGCATCGCCGGTACTGACAACCACCATGCCGTCAAGCGCCGCCACCGTCAGCAGCGGTTTGTCCGAATCCGCCTGTTCACCAGATTCCTGTAAGTATACGGCGTCCGCGACCGGCTTCCAGAGACGCTCTTCCGGCCCCCGCAGATAGGGATCGTCGGCAAATGCCGTCCCGAGACCTAGTACTACAACCAGAGACAAAAAAAACAGGCGTGATTTCACAAACATTAAAAAAATCTCCTTGTTGACTTCTATCCCATATCCAACGCGGACGAGACCCGCAACTCAGTTGAAATGTTGGACTAAACGGCTTCCCCGTGGATATTCACTCGTATGCCCGCAAAACAGGGACAGACAACCAAATAGCAGTATCTGCCAAATGGCTTATCTGCAACGGTCGTGGGCTATTTGGCAGTCAGTCCCTGTTTTGCTCTGTTTTCTTGTTTGCGTTTAGTCCAACAAAGTTTTTCAGTTGGCAGGGCAACTGAAAAAGCTTATTCGTTCTTTGTTGAAATTGCTTTCGTAATACTTTAAGCGTGTTCTTTATCCTGAAAGGATTGAACAATAAAGCCCAGGGTTGCGGTACTCCGCTACCCTGGGAACCGCCGCCCAAATCGCCCCTACCCTGAAAGGGTTATGTAACACAGACTTACGCAACCCTTTCAGGGTAGGGTATGAAGGAGGTGCGCTACATTAACCCAGGGTAGCGGAGTACCGCAACCCTGGGCTTTGATATGTAAGCCCTTCGGGCTATTTGGATTCAACTTTTTTTATGGGCCTTACAGCCGACACACTCCTGAGAAACATAATTACAACCTGTTGATATAAAACAACTTAATGGAATTTGGTTTTGTGGCATTTACCTCGATTACGAACTACGAACTACGATTACGAGCACGAATCGGCGAAATCGTTATCGTGCTCGTAATCGAAACGTTTCTGTATACAAATGCCCCCGGCACCCGGGGTGAGTGGCTCCTAATGTGCAACGTCGTACTAACCGTCATCAGATAAACCAATATTGTATTTAGGCTACCGTTGTTTATAAAACCCAAGAAAATAAAGACCGGCTGAAAATGTGGAAGAGAAACAGGAAACTGTCAGCATGCAGCGCACCCAGAAACCCAGCGCATGGACCCTCAGGCATACATGAGCTTACCACGGGGCTCAGGAATAGGACGATTAAGTTCTTTGGCGGTATCAATCCATTCTTGAATGACAATTTCAGCCTGCTTTACAGCCTCTACATAGGTAGCGCCGTCAGCCATGCACCCTGGAAGTTCGGGAACTTCGACAATAAAAGCATTGTCGGTATCGCTCCAATAAATAATCATTTCACATTTACTCATGGTCGTCTACTCCCAAGTGATACTTAACAAGGATGTCTCGGATCTGTTTTACTTAATAGGCTTTTGCCATGGCGCCTTTGGGTTGAAGATTCAGAATGTCATCTATCCCGCGACGAAAGAATATAGGTTGATCGCCTCGAATACGCATTTCAAAAGCCAAATAACGCAGTAGTGAGACAATATCCGCAAACCGTATGCCCGCATCGGCGTTGCCACACAAAATAGCGTGCAGGGGTCTTCTCATGCTTGCCCAAACAATAAACTCCTTATAATCACATATGCTTGACTTATAGTATACGGAGGAAGGATGACGGCGTCAACCTGATGGCTTGGAATTTAAGAAAGAACGAAAAGGACATAAATGATCAACGGGACGGCGGCAAACGGTTAGGCTCGTCTCTTTGACACGTTTTAAAAATAGGCCTTGGGCAGGGTAAAATAGCGCCATCGTACTTTTAAGGAATCTATACCGAAAATGCCTTTAAAACGACCAGACCTACATCCCTTTTCCATGCCCGTTCGTTTTTGTCTCGCCCTCGTGCTCGGGGCGGCTTCCTGGCACCTGTATCCCGGCTGGGTCACCGTAGTACTGACCTTCCTGCTGGCCTTGTTGTCATCAAAAGCGGTACTGTATGCTCACGCACTACTTGCCGCGGCCTGGGTGTTCCTCAACGCAGTTCACGCGGTTTCCATCCCGGTATCCCTGGAAAGCCAGGAAGTCCTGTACCGTTTTCTCCAGGGTGCCATCCTGATTCTTCTGTCTGCGCGCGGGAAACCGCTGGTGATTTCTTTTTCCGATGATAACAGACTTGCCGGGCGCATCAGCGCAGGACTTACGGGCCTCGCGGTCTGCCTCTGTGTTGCCTGCCTGTTCCGCAGCACCTCCCTGCTTTACACCGGTTGGGTCGCCGTACTGATTCTGTATGCCCATCTCATCCAAAGCATTCCTCTGCTCAAGTCGGTGAAAATGCTGTTTTCCGTTTGTATTCCCCTTGTCATCATGGCTGTGATCCTTGAGATCGGAACCCGCCAGCTGTTACCGATAGAACAGAAACCCGGCGGTTTATATCTACCCGATCCGGACGCCATCTATACCCTGCGTCCGGGCGGCGAAACAGGCTATAGTTTTAAGGATAACTCCGGGAACATTCTGGAGTGGCAGGCGGTCATATCGCCCCAGGGCATCCGGGACCAGGAATATGGCGCCAAGACCTATGATGAATACCGGATTGTCACCCTTGGAGATTCCTATACCATGGGCCAAACCCTCCCATGGGCAGATACGTTTCAGCGGAAACTCGAATGCCTGCTGAACCAGGAAAATCCTTCCCGGCGCTTTACCGTGGTAAATTGCGGGGTTCCCGGGTACGCGCCCTGGCAGGAACAGATTTTCCTGCAAAAACGGGGGTTTAGTTTTGAGCCCGATCTCGTCCTGCTGCAACTTTTTCCACCCAATGATATTGCCGGTTCCTACACCAAGGTCGGTAAATTCCTGCACGCTTTCATCATGGAATGGGAGCAACGCATACTAGATTTTCGCCGTCAGCACGAATGCCCTTTTTTTCTGGAACGCTGGTTTCAACAACATTCCAATGGGTATCGCCTGTGGTGTTCGCTAACAGGACGCACCGGGTATGTGCGGGATGCCGCCTTGAATTTCCGTTTGATTCCCCAATTCGATTATAACGCTCCGCCGCTTATAAGCGCCCGAAATCCCTATCAGGAGGCCTGCCTGGTTGACTGGTACCCGGAATTATATGAAGCCTGGGCTCTTTATGAGGAAAGTATCCGGGGCATTCGCGATGATTGCCGGGAGCGGGGCGTACCGCTTGCCGCCTTCGTGCATGGGGAGTATATTTCCCTGGACCCGGTCTACTGGGAGCGATTGAACCGTGAATTCCCGGACCACCGCTATGAAAGGAATAAAGACATCCGGTTGACAACGGAACTGTTGACGGCGCTGGACATTCCCAACACGGATGTTGTTGCCTCCTTCGCTGCCTGTCCTGAACCGGAAGACCTGTATTATTTGTATGAAGGACATTTCACCCCCGAAGGCACGGACGTGCTCGCATCCTGCCTTCGGGATTTTCTTTTGAAAACCGTCCTAGGCACGCCTTGATCTGCCCGGAATGAATGCAGGGCAAAGGTGTCTCCCCCCTGTCAACTGCAGCAGATACCATTGTTTAAACCTGGCGGGGTGGGTAAAGGCCGTCCCCCTCGTTCATATCCGACTAGACAATTACTATGCGAACCGTGGGCGTACCTTCCCAGGGTGCGCCAAGTACTGGCGATTACCCTTATGGCGCACCTGGGAAGGTACGCCTACTTCATCTTTTGCTCAAGTGTTTTTGTTTTTGTTGGGTTACGTGCAACGACCGCATTGGATACCTATGCCCGCGATGAACTGCCCCAACGTATTCATGCCGCGATGCTTGAGGACATTATCAAGGAGAAACTTTTCGCGCATAATAGCATAGATGCTACCGCCGTAGAGGGCCGTGAAAAGCCAGCGAA
>Ga0116149_1000858_pt1 | contig 38900 bp, 22 predicted proteins | sample AD_UKC057_MetaG_FD_89787 | JGI IMG/M metagenome (GOLD analysis project Ga0116149, IMG submission 89787) | Active sludge microbial communities of municipal wastewater-treating anaerobic digesters from USA - AD_UKC057_MetaG | ecosystem: Engineered > Bioreactor > Anaerobic > Digestate | place: USA...
CGCCAGAACCGCCAGATCACGGAATATCAGGACCAGTTGCGGCTGTTGGCGGCGGAGCTGTCGCTGGCGGAGGACCGCGAGCGCAGGCGAATCGCCGCGGCGCTGCACGACGGGGTGCAGCAGAACCTGTTCGGCTTGCGGACGAAGGTGGACCTGCTTCAGCGCCTGCTGAAAGGCCGGCTGCAAGCCCAAACCGATGACCTGCTGGACCTGATCGGGCGGACGATGGAAGACGCCCGTTCGCTCACGCTGGAGGTCTATCCGCCGGTCTTGCACGAAGCGGGGCTGACAGCCGCCCTGGAGTGGTTGACGTCCCGCTTTGAAGCCGAGCAGGGCGTTTCCTGCCGCCTGGAGCACGAGGGCGCGGTGGAGTTGGCGGTGGACGTCCGCGGCATCCTGTTTCAGCACGTCCGGGAGCTGTTGAACAACGTTCGCAAGCATGCCCACGCCAGGCAGGTGGTGGTCCGCGTGCGGCGCGAGGGCGGGACGATGCGGATCTGGGTGCTGGACGACGGGAAGGGGTTCGACCCCGACTCGCTGGACAAGCAGGCGGACCACTTCGGGCTGTTCAGCATTCGAGAGCGGTTGAGGTCTCTCGGGGGCCGGATGAAGATTCTCTCCCGTCCGGGTTGCGGGTGTCAGGTGTGCATGAGCGTTCCGTTGCGGGCCAACCGAAAGAGGACTTCCAGTCGAAAGAGGGTGTCAGGTACATGAGCACGCGAGTATTGCTGGCAGATGATCACCAGATTGTCCTGGAGGGGTTGGGCGGGTTGCTGAGAGTCCAGGACGGCTGGGAGTTGGTGGGGACGGCCACCAGCGGACGCGAGGCGGTCGAGCTGGCTCGTCGGACCAGGCCGGATGTGGTCGTGATGGACGTGACCATGCCCGATCTGGACGGGGTGACCGCCACGCGGGCCATCCTCAGCGCCCGGCGCTCCACCCGGGTGCTGGCGCTGTCCATGCACTGCAGCGGCGAGATCGCCCTGCGGATGTTCCGCGCGGGTGCCCGAGGGTACGTGGTCAAGAGCAACTCCATCGAGGACATCCTCGTCGGCATCCGCGCCGTCGTCGATGGGCGGCGATACGTATCCCCGCTGCTGGCCGGAGAGCTGCCCCTCGAGCGACTGGAGGAACTCCTCCAGCAGGAATCGCCTGCTGACGCCCTGAGCAGGCGCGAACGAGAGGTTCTCTGTCTGGTCGCCCAGGGCATGAGCACCAAGCAGATCGCCGCCGAACTCCACGTGGCCAAGCGCACCATCGACTGGCACCGTCGAAACATCATGGACCGCGTGAACATCCGGACGGTGGCCGAGCTGACCAAGTTCGCCATCCGCGAGGGACTGACCACGCTGCAGGCGTAAGCGGCGCACGTGAAGTCCCCCTCGCGAGCAAGACTCTCCCCGGGTACGCCGGGGCCCGTCAGGCGGGATAGTGCTCCTCCACGACCGCCCGCCAGTCCTCTGGCGACTTGACGTCCACGAACGCCATCCGCACCTCCTTCGGATGCGGGTGCAGGCGGGCGTACTTGATGCCGAACTTCCGCATGATCCGCGGGCCTCGAAGCCGCCCGTACAGCTTGCACGCCGCATCGAGGTGCTCCAGCAGCAGTTCCCGCTGCTCGGCCAGGCTCGCTCGGTAGGGCTCCCGCCCGGCGGCCAGATCAGCCGCCTGGCGGAAGAACCACGGATTGCCCAGGCACCCCCGCGCGACCGCCGCCGCGTCCACGCCCGTCTGTTCGAGCATGGCCAGCGCGTCGGCCGGGCGAAGCACGTCGCCCGAGCCGATGATCGTCTTGTCCGCGAAGTGCTCCTTCACGCGGGCCAGCAGTTCCCAGTCGGCCCGTCCGGCGTACTTGGCCTCCACGCTGCGGGTGTGCAGCGTGAGGGCGTCGGCGCCGGCGTCGAAGGCGCCTTCGGCGATCCGCCAGAAGGCCTCGCATTCGTGGTCGGCCTCGTCGAAACTGCGCCGCACCTTCAGCGTCACGGGGCAGTCCACGGCTGCCCGCACCGCCCGCACGATCCGCAGCACCTGCTCGCTCTCGCGCATCATGTGCCCCCCGCGGCGGCGTGACAGCGCCTTGTGCACCGGGCAGGCGAAGTTCAGGTCGACCACGTCGAAGCCGATCTGTTCCATCGCCCGCGCCGCCTCGGCCATCACCTCCGGCTCGTTGCCGATCAACTGCCCGCCCACCGGATGGTCGCCCGGGTCCAGGCACAGCAGGCGGCTGCGAAGCTTGCCGTGGATCAGCGCGCAGCGGTCCAGCACCATCTCGCTGGTGCAATACTCCGCCCCCCTCTGCCGGCAGATAAGGCGGTAGGCCAGGTCGGTGTAGCCGGCCATCGGGGCCAGCACCACCGGAAAGCGCACGCGGACCGTGCCTATGCTAAATGGTCTCAACTCGCTCGCCATAGCCCCATCAGTATACCCGCGCGTCAGGTCGGGAGAAACGCGCGATCCGGAAACTCGGGCAGGATCGCCTGAGCCGCCGATCGCACAAGTCACCGGGGCTCGAGGCGCAGGTTGTCGATGTAGAACACGCTGCCTGGCTTGCCCACGCTGGAGAAGCCGAACCAGGTGAGGCGGCTGAACCGCTCGTCAGCGTAAGGAAGGGCCGTGAACGCTTGCGGCTTGGCGCCGGCGATCGTTACCGTCAGGTCGTACGTCCTGGCGGGGCGGGTAGTCGTGGCGGAGGCGGCCGGCGGGTCCATGTCCACCAGGAACTCCATCCGCACCCACGTTCCAGGCGGGACTCTCGCCAGCGTCTTGCCCCCCGCGACCAGGTCGCCGCTCTCCAGGACCCGCACAACCGGCCCGTCGGCATACTCCCGCCCGGGCACTTTGTAGTCGCGCAGACCCACGTACACGTCGGCGGGGTGAGCGGCGCTGCTCATCAGTTCGCAGACGAATCGTGCCTTGCCCCCCGTGTACCGCTGCGTTCCGTAGTAGACGTGCGGCTGGAAGCCGTGCGGCAGGTTGGGCGTCTTGGTCATCTTCAGCGACTGCTTGCCGCCGCCGGCCGCCTCCGTGCATACCTGGATCGCGTCCGGCCGGTCGCCCGGCGAGAGGTGCAGCGTGACAGGCGTCTTGCCGGCCTTGGTGGACTCGAAGTCCTCCACGAGCGGGCGCGGGGGCGGGGGCGGGGGCAGTTGCCCCGGGTCGAATATCGGCTGACGCGTCACGGCCTTCGGCCGGGCCGTCCAGGCGGGCTCTCCGTACAGTCCGGCCTTTTCGATTTCGATAGGCCGAAAGCCCATGGCCAGCGCGGGCGAGCCGGCCTTGAGGGCGAAGTCGCGCTTGGCTACATCGACGAAGAGCGGGTCGGCGATTCGCGAATCGGCGTCGCGGCCGGTCTTGCGCCACTCGTCCCAGCTCACGCCGCCAAAGAGCGGCGGCTTGGCGGACGTGTCCCAGTAGACGTTGCGATTGAACGCGGTCTTCGCGCGCAGCGGGCTGTAGTGGTCGCTGGTGATCTGCCCCTCGTCGCTGAGGACGATGTTCCCCTCGAACGTGTACGACAGATGCTCCTCGATTCGGCAGCAGCAGACCACGTGCTTGCCGCCGAAGGCGAAGATGTTGTTGCGGACGACGTTCTCGCGCCCGTAGTGCTGGGTGAACGCGCCGGCCCCGACGTCGTGGACGACGTTGTTCTCGACGAGAATGGTCGTCGAGCCCTCGTCGAGGTAGATCCCGCAGCCGCCGATGGGCATCTGCGGCGTGGGCCGCACGTCGTGCACGTGATTGTTGCGGATCATCGTGCCGGGCGAGACGCCCAGCGCGTAGATCCCGCCGCCGTCGCTGAAATAGCCGTTGCAGATGTGGTGGATGTGGTTGAACTCGATACGGTTGTGATTGGCGCTGCTGGGCGCGTAGCCCCACGAGTAGCCCGCCGACACGCCCAGGTGGTGAAAGTCGCTGATCTCGTTGTGGGTCACCTGGTTGTACGATGCCCGCCCGATCCACACGCCCTGGCTGCCGCGGAAGATGTGCGAGCCATCGTGGATGAAGCAGTTGTCGATCACGTTCCGCTCGACCGCCTGCCCCGCGGGCGGCCCGTGCGTTATGCCCACGTACACGCCCCCGCCGCCCAGGTCGTGCACGTGGCAGCGACGGATGACGTTGTCGGTGCAGCCGGCGCCCAGCCACACGCCGTTCTCGCCCGCGTGGGCGATCTCGCAGTTCTCGAAGGCCGCGTGGCGCAGTCCCTGGGCCTCGATCAGGGGCTTCTGCCCGGTCGCGCCCTGGTGGTCCACGGGCATGTCCGGCGCGATCAGCGCGTCGGTGTGCTGGAAGGAGACGCCCTCGAACCGCAGGTGCTCGACGTGCTTCTTCGCCGCGGGGTCGCCGCGAAAGGCCACCAGTGTCTGGCGCACGAATGGGGCGACAACCTCCGCCCTGGTCATGTCCTCGTCCGGCAGGGGCCAATACGTCAGCTCGCCGCTCTCGCGGTCGAGATACCACTCGCCCGGTGCGTCCAGGGCCTCGCCCACGTTCTCCACGTGGTAGCGGGTGTTGTACTCCCACCAGTGCCCGATGGGCCAGCCGGACCGCGGCGCCAGCCGCACGGCCCGCTCCCGCTCGTCCAGGGCGGTGATGAGATGGATCGACGTGGTCCACGAGTGATAGACGACGATCATGGCGTCGTCGAAGTTGCTCCAGCGGCGGATGTCGCCCGGGCGGTAAAGGAAGCCGCGCTTGGCCTCGATGTCGGCCGCCCACCACTTGGCCCGATCGTACGGGGCGAGGATGCCCTCGGTGTAGAAGCCCTGGTTGGGCGTGCGGGCCCGCGTGCGCCGCTGTCCGTTCACGAAGAGTTGGTGGAAGTACCAGCGGCCCTCCTTGACGGCCGGCACGTTCGCCTTCCACCGCGCCCCGTCCGCCTTGCTCCAGCCCGTGACGGGTCTCCCGCCCGACAGCACGGGCCGCTGACCCGGGGCGGCCCTGTAGGTGATCGGCGCGTCGGCCGATCCGGAGTCCTCCGGGCCGAACTCCAGCGTCTTGTCCAGCCGGTAGGTCCCGCCGGCCAGCACGACCGTGACCGGCCCGGTGAGCGGACCCTTGGCCTTCATCGCCCGGACCGCGTCGCGAGCACGCTCGAGCGTGGCAAACGGCTGATCCGCAGTGCCGGCGCTGGTGTCCTTCCCGCTCGGGGCCACGAACAACCGAACGTTCTCAGCCGCGCCCGCTGCGCTCGGCAAAAGCAGCGATGCAAACAGGAATGCCGACGCGTTTCCCATTCTTCCCATGGAGTTCCATCGCTTCCGTGACAAACAACGAATAGCGAACAACGAACGACGATCACGGCCACATGGAGTTGATCGTCTCCACCGTCTTGTCGACGAGCACCTGCCCGCCCTCGGGCCCGACCTGGCTGGAGTGCACCACGGCGCTGTAATGCCCGCCGGCCACCGCCCGCTCGGTGGGCAGGTAGCCGCTCAATCCGCCGGTCAACTGCACCACGAACGTCTGCACCGCCTTGCTGCGGGCCTTGATCCGGATGCCGTAGTCGGTGAACAACTCAAAGGGGTTCGTGCAGATCGCGACATCGCCGATGCGAAGCACGTGCACCTCGATCTCCAGCGTCGGATGGGGCTCGCTCTTTTGGGCCTCGAAGCGGTCGACCGTCTTCTGGTACCACTCCATCTTGCGGTGGTGGCGGTCGGCGGCCTTGGGGTCCTTCTCGATCTGCGAAGCCGCCTCGGCGACAGCGGCCTTGGCCTCGGCGTATTCGGATTCGAGCACCAGCCGCATCGGCAGGCGGAGCGTCTGGACGCGGTGTGCGAACGCCACGTTGCTGTGGCTGTCCTGGCCGGCGGCCTCGTACGCCTCCTCGACCGCGCGATCGACCCGCCGGGCGATCTCCTCCAGCCGCGTCAGTCCGCGCAGGCGCATCATCCGCTCGTCGGAGGCCTTGCGGTACATCAGATGGGGCGACTGGTCGCCGGCTGCCCCGATCCATCCCAGGACGCACAACTCCTCGCCGAATCGTTTGCGCAGCAGTTGCCGGGCCGGGTGCCAGTAGTCGGCGTTGAGCGACGTGCGTCCCTCGACTTCCTGGGCCGGGCACGACACGTTCACCGCGGCGGCCAACAGCTTGCCTTGGGCGTCCCACGCCAGCAGCGTGTTCACGTCATGGTCCTCGTAGCCTTCAAGATGGCGGAAGTCCGCTCGGTCGGTCTTGCCGTACATCTGGGCCTTGCCGCTGGCGTAGGACGCCCGGCGGTTGTAGGCCACCACGGCATGGCCCAGTCCCCAGCCGACGCTGCCGACCTTGCGGGCCTTCCATGCCGCGGCCACGCCCTGGGCGAGGCGCTGGGCCAGGATCGCGCCGTACTCGTCCGCCTGCGTCACGCCCTTCGGAATCACGTACACGTTGCGCCGCAGCACCGGGGCGGTGTGCGTGTGGGTGGCCGAGATGAACAACTTGCTCACGTCCAGGTCCGGGACGACCTTGTGCGTTTCCTGGCGGACCAGTTCCAGCACATCCGGCGGGACGCCGACCACGTCGCAGGAGATCATGACGGCGTGGTCGAGGCCCTTGTCGCCCTCTCGCGATTCCAGCACGAGGATGCCGGCCTTGATGGGCGTCTCAGCCTTCTGGGCCACGCGGAGATGGAACTGCCCAGCCAGCGCGACCGGCAGGGGCGGGGTGATGTCCACCTCGATTGCTCCCACGTGCAGCTCGGCGGCGGGGGCGGAGTGAACCAGCAGACACAGCACGCAGGCGGTGAGAAGAAGTGATCTTGTCATGGGCGTTCTCCTGGCCCAAGAGGATAGTCTCACCTGGCAGGAAGATCAATCGCGGGATAGTCGACCTGCCTGCCGGCAGGTTCGCAGTCCGCAATTCGCAATCCGCAATCAGGAACACAGGGGCGCCCCGCACGAGGGGCAGCGCGAGCAGGCGCCGTCGATCTCTTCGAGCAGCGCCTGGCAGCGTGGGCAGAGGGCGTCGAGCTTCTCGGTGGTCATGGGCTGGCCCGTCCGGCAGCCGTCGCGGTAGACGGTCACGCCTTTGCAGCGGAGGTCGAAGGCGAGCTGGTAGACGTCTTCCACGTCCTTGAGGGTGGCGCCGGCGGGGAGGTTGATGGTCTTGGAGATGGCCCCGTCGACGTGCTCCTGGAAGACGGCCTGCATTCGAACGTGCCAGGCGGGGGCCACGTCGTGGGCGGTGACGAAGATCTCGCGGGTGCGGGCATCGAGGCCCTCGATGCAGCCCAGGCTTGTCCGCCCGGCCAGGCGGCGGGCCAGATCGTCATTCCAGATGCCGTGCCGTCGGGCGTAGCGCAGGAAGGGCCCGCAGAGGTCGAGCATCTCCTGCCCGCCCAGCACGTGGCGGTAGAAGGCCAGGGCGTAGACGGGCTCGATCCCGCCGGAGCAGCCGGCGATGAGGCTCAGCGTGCCGGTGGGGGCCACGGTGGTGACGGCTGCGTTGCGCATGGGGCGGTGATGGCGGACATCCCACACGCTGCCGGGCCAGTTGGCAAAGCACCCGCGCCGGCGGGCCAGTTCCTCGTCGGCGGCGAAGGCCTCGCGCGTGAACAACTCCGCCACTCGCCGCCCGAAGGCCAGGCCTTCCTCGCTGTCGTAGGGGATCTCCAGTTCCATCAAGGCGTCGGCCAGACCCATGACGCCCAGCCCGATCTTGCGGTTGCGGCGGCAGATGTCGGTCACGGCTGGGATGACGTAGTTGTTGACGTCGATGACGTCGTCGAGGAACCGGACGCCCAGACGGACGGTGCGGGAGAAGGCGGCCTCGTCGAGCCGTCCGTCGCGGACGAACTTGGAGACGTCCACCGAGCCGAGGTTGCAGGCCTCGTAATCCAGCAGGGGCTGCTCGCCGCAGGGGTTGGTGGCCTCGATCCGCCCGACTTGGGGGGTGGGGTTGTCGGCGTTGACGCGGTCGATGAAGCACAGCCCGGGCTCGCCGGTGGCCCACGCGCCCCGGACGATGCGGTCCCAGACCTGGCGGCTGGTGACGGCGTAGGGCGGGGCGGGGCGGCCGTCGTGGGGCGCCAGGTCGTGGATCGAGTAGGTGGCCACGTCCAGCCCGGCCGGGAGGGTATACCGCTCGCCCGTGTGAGGGTTGGTGACCACGTGCGGACGGTCGCCGTCGCTTCGCAGATCGCACATGAACGCGTCGGTGACCTTGACGGAGATGTTGAAGTTCTCGAACTCGCCCGGCCTTTCCTTGGCCGAGATGAATTTGAGAATGTCGGGGCGGTCGACGGACATCATGCCCATGTTGGCCCCGCGCCGGAACGCCCCCTGCTGGATGGCGCGGGTGGCCTCGCAAAAGACCCGCCAGAAGCTGATGGGCCCGCTGGTCGTGCCGCCCGAGGAGGCCACGTAATCGCCCGTGGGGCGGAGGCGGTCGAAGGAGAAGCCCGTGCCCCCGCCGGCCTTCTGGATCAGCGCGGTGTGCTTGACCGACTCGAAGATGGCGTCGATCGAGTCGTCGATAGGCAGCACGAAGCACGCGCTGAGCATTCCGAGCCGGCGTCCCGCGTTCATCAGCGTGGGGCTGTTGGGCAGGAACTCCGTGCGGGCCATCATCTCGTAGAAGTCGCGCTCGGTTTGCTCGACTTCAGCCGGCGAGGCCCCGTAGGCCGGCTCGGCAGCGGCCACCGCCCGGGCCACGCGCTGGAACATTCCGCCCGGCGTCTCGAGGAGCCGCCCGGAGATGTCCTTCCGCAAATACCGCGCCTCCAGCGCCCGCAGGGCATTGGGGGACAAAATGGGCTCGAATGTCTGCATTGGGTGACGCTTTGCTCTCCGACATTCTAACGCGCGGAATAGTGGACAGTGGATAGTGGATAGGGAAGAGAACAGGACGCGCTTGGCCATCCACTGTGCACGAACCACTATTACTCGTATCGCAGCGCGACGATCGGGTCCAGCCGGCTGGCGCGGAAGGCGGGGTAGAGCCCGCTGACCAGCCCGACGACGGTGGAGATGGCGATCGCCATGGCGACGGCCCACCACTGGAGGGCCGTGTCCAGCGCGAGCCAGTTGGCCACCACCTTGCCGCCGCCGACCATGAGCAGCCAACCCAGCCCCAGGCCGATCAGCCCGCCGCCCAGCGTGATCACCAGGGCCTCGATGAGGAACTGCTGGAGGATGTCGCGGTCCTTGGCCCCCAGGGCCTTGCGGATGCCGATCTCCCGCGTCCGCTCGGCCACCGTGGCCAGCATGATGTTCATGATCCCGATTCCGCCGACGATGAGGCTGATGGCCGCCACCATGCCCAGGAAGAGGGTGAGCCCGAGGCTGACCTTCTGGAAGGTGGCGAGGATCTGGGCGAGGTCGGCGATGGAGAAGTCGTCGGCTTCGTCATGACGGAGGCGGTGGCGCTGGCGGAGCAGGGAGGTCATCCTCTCCTTGACCGGGTCGATCTGGTCCTTCTCGGCCACCGCGACGGCGACGACGGCGAGGTAGTCTCGTCGCGGGGTGAGTTGGCGCATGGCCACGGTGTAGGGGATGAGGATGCGGTCGTCGGGGTTGTAGCCTCCCTGATCGCCGATGCGGGTGGTCAGGCCGATCACGCGGAAGTGCACGGTCTCGATGCGGAGTTCGCGCCCGATGGGGTCCTGGTCGCCGAAGAGGTCGTCGGCCAGCTTGGGCCCGATCACGCCCACGCGGGCCTGGCGGCGGACCTCGGCGTCGGTGAAGATCCGCCCGCGGGCGATCTGGATGTTCTGGATGTCGAACAGCGAGGGGGCGATGCCGACGATGGCGGCCGATCCGCTGGACTTGTTGCCCGCCTTGATGGTCCCGCCGTTCATGGCCATCGGGCTGACCGCTCGCACGCCGTCCAGGGCGAGAACGGCCTCGGCGTCCTCGACGGTCATCGTCTGGATCAGGGCCACCGGCGGCCCGTGCTTCTGGTGCGTGGCCCGCACGAACAGCACGTTGGTGCCCAGCGAGGAGATCTGGCTCTCGATGAACTGCCCGAAGGCCGAGCCCAGCGAGAGCATGGCGATGACCGCTCCCACGCCGATGATCACCCCCAGCATCGTCAGGATGCTGCGCAGCTTGTTGCTCGCCAGCGAGGCCAGGGCAATCTTCAGCGTTGTCCACAACATCCACATGGACTTGATTGTCCGTTGTCAATGGCCGCTTGACAATTGAATCCGCACGAGTCGCTGGTTGCCGCTGTCGAACACGACGGCCCGCCCGCCGCGGGCGGCCAGGGCGGCGGGGGCGCTGAGATGGGCCAGGTCGTCGCCCGCGCGGTCCGTCTGCCCGAACGTTCCCAGTAACTTCCGTCCGTCCAGCGACAGGCAGACGACGCGGTGGCGGGTGGCGTCGGCAACCCACAGCCGTCCCGATTCGCTCGCCAGGCGAATGCTGCCGCCAAGCTTCTCGCCCGGCCCTTCGCCCCAGGAGTTCCAGCGGGCGGTCTCTTTCCAGTCGGCCCCGTTGCGGGCAAGTTCGATGACCTGTCCGTCGCCGGCAGCCACGAGCTTGTCGTCCGAGAGGGCGGCCAGCGACGTCCACTCCTTGACCGGCTTGGCGGTCCTGACGGTCGTGGGGGCTGCGTCGCCTTCAGGGCGCCCGTCGCCGCCGACGCGGAAGCCTGCCAGACGCCCCTGGTTGTCCAGCACCAGCAGCGTGTGCCGGCCCTTCTCCTGGATGGCGGCGACGGCGACAGCCGACTTGGGCAGCGCACTGTTGCCCTCGATCTGCCAGACGCGGATTTCCTTGTCCAGCTTGCCGCAGAAGATGGAGCACTTGCCGTACTTCACGCCGTAGCCGACGACCGCGTCGTCGTCCCGCACGGCCAGACCGAAGACGCTGTCCGGCTCGGGGATGCCCCATCGCAGCGGGCTGGCCGGGCCGTCGTCCCAGTTCCACGAGCCGGCGCGGAACCAGGTCCGCCCCTCGCTGTCCAGGGCCAGCGCGGAACAGGCGCCGGCCGCCCCGATGCGCCGCACCACCTCGAATCGCAGGTCGTCGCCGTTCCAGGCCGCCAGGTGCAGCACGCCCGTGAGCCCGGAGATCGCGAACAGGTCGCCCCGCACGCGGGCCAGGCCGCGGGAGTTGACGATCTCCGCCTGCTCGGCCACGTGCCCGATGAACGAGCCGCTGTTGCCTCCCAGCACCACGCCCGGCGCCGGCTGGAGCGACGCGTCGAACCGCCGCAGCGTGCTGTGCCACGCGCTGCCGTACCAGTAGCCGTCCACCAGCAGCGGACGTTCGCCCGGCACGGGGCCCAGCAGCACCGGCGAGCCGCCGGCGACGACACGATGCAGCTTCCATTCCAGGTCCGCGCAGACGTTGCCCTCGGCGTCGAACGACACGCCCAGGTGCGGCTCAGACGGCAGGGTCGCCAGCGGTTTGGTCTTGCCCTCGGCGTTGACCAGGAACACGTCCTTGCCCTTGGACGCCGCCAGCCATCCGTCGCGGGCGGTCAGCGACAGGCGGTCGGCCGGCACGTTCAGCGGCCGGGCCGGCGTGCCCGGCTTGTCGTCCACGTTCAAGGCGTACAGGCCGTCGCCCAGCCGCAGGACGATCGTGTCGCCCAGCAGGGCGATGACGTCGGAGCCTCGATTGCCCCGCCCGCCGGCGATGGGATACGAGCCCAGCAGGCGCCCGTCGGGGGCATAGCGGTTAAGCGTGCCCGCGCCGCCGCGGTCCCACAGCGTGCCGTACTTGTCGACCACCACGCCGATGCCGCTGGCCTCTTCCGGGCCCAGCCGCACCAGCGTCTTGCCCTGCTCGCCGGAGTTGCCCAGGACGCCGGCGCAGCGAAGCGCCGTCGCGTCGGCGGCCGGAGCTACGGCCTGCAACAGGCCCAGCAGGACACAACCCAGTGTGAGTCCTCGCGTGCTCATTCCTTCACCTCCACCGTCAGATCTCCCCACAGGTTGGGCGAGAGCATGATCTCGCCGGGCACGTCGTTGACCAGGGCGGTGGCCTGGTTGGACCAGTAGTTTCGGTAGACGGTGGCCGTGCCTTCTGCGTCGCCGTAGAGCACGCCGAAGTCGCCCCGCAGCCCGTTGGGGAGGGGCGCCGGCAGGCCCAGGTCGGTCAACGGGACGGCCAGCTCCACCTGGTACGAGTCGCCGCGCCGCTGGACGGCGATGCGGGCGGAGGCCAGGCGGCGGACGCTGTCGACCTTCTCGCTGCGCCAGGGGCTCTGGAAGATCACGCCGTCGCTCGCGCCGCTCACGCGGTGGCGGTACAGGACCGCGATGTTCTCCTTCTGGAACGGGGCGACCAGCAGCCGCAGGTCGCCCGGCACGGGGCCGCTGCGGCGCGGGTTGGCCCTGGCGTCCGTGCCGAGCTGGATGTCCACGCTGTCGCCCGTCTTGAACACCGCCTGCCAGTCCTTGCCGCCGTTGACCCACGGCGAGGCGTCGCGGACGGTCCAGGCCAGGTACAGCGTCTTGCCGTCGTGACCGGCCCGGACGCTGACGGGGAACCGCTCGCCGCGGTTCCAACTCGCCGCCGGCTCGCCGGGCCAGTCCTCCAGCTTGCCGTCGATGGCGGGCGGCGTGGCCAGATAGCGGATGGTCGCCTTGGCCGGGGCGGCTGCTGCGGCGGCCTGGCGGACCTGGTTGCGTTCGGCGGCTGTCACCTGCTCGGCGCTGACGGTCAACTCGCCGCCGCTTCGCGCCACCCGGTCCAGCCCTTCCACGCGGTAGATGCGGTACTCGATCCCGCCGCCCTGGTAGTAACAGGTTCCCGACTTCTCGTCGCGGCCGAAGGCCCCGCCGAAACACTCGCCGCCCAGGATGCCCACGCCCCCGGCCTGCGGGTTGCTCATCAGGCGGACGTCCGGGAACATCTCGTCGACGTACAGCCCGTCGCTGGTCATGAAGAACGCCCGCCCGTGGTTGCCGTTCATCGCCACCACGTCCGACCGCTCGTCCAGCGGGGCCGCGCCCGTGAAGAACAGCACGCCCTGCAACTCGCCCGCGCTGGGCAGCGGGGCCCGGTGCGAGCCGTGCACGTTCGACCAGCGGTTGGGATAGGTCCACAGCAGCCGGCCGTCCGGAGCGAACGCCTTCATCACCGGGTCGCTGTTGACGATCACGTTGCCGAAACGATCGGTCGTGCTTTCCACGTTGCAGTGGGTCAGGTCGATGGGTACGCCGGCCTTCACTGCGTCGTTCAGGGCGGGGTACCTGGGCGCGCCGGACGGATGCCAGCCGTCGGGTTTCAGTGTCACCAGCACCGTCTTGCCGTCCACCTTGCCCGCCACGCGGAGCGTGAGGTCGTGGAAGTCGTGTCCCCACCCCGAGCCGCCGAAGTTGTCGGCCGCGGTCGAGAACTCGATCTCGTCGGCCTGGAGTTCCCCGTCGCCGCTGCGGTCCACCCACATCATCCCAAAGCCGTGGGTCGGCTGGCCCGAGGTCCCGCGGGTGTACTTCTTGTCGGGGTAGGCCCGCCGGAAGGCCTCAACGAACGCCTCGGGCGGTTTCCAGTCGCAGGCGTAGGCGAACTGGTGGGCCGAGCTGACCATCGCGAGCGGCTTGAGCGTGTTGTCGCTCCGCAGCTCCTGGATCCACGTCGCCTTGCCGCACGCGATGACGAAGGTCCGTCCATCCTGTCGCCAGTAGCGATAGCTCCGCCCTTCCTTGCCGCCCAGGATCGCCAGCGGCTGGGCGGTCCCGGCGGTCATGTCCAGCTTGAACAGCGTCCCCTGGCCGAACCAGCGCGAGGCGTCGGTGGGGTCGAAACCGGCCCCGGACGCCCCGTAGGAGGTGGGGCCGAAGAACTCCTTCCAGACGTTGCCGCTCGCGATGTCGAACGCCGCCAGCCGCTTGGGCGTCCAGCGACCCGATTCGGTGATCCACAGATGCCCGTCCGGCGAGAGTACGAGCCCGGCTGGGTTGTCCAGCCGGCGCGGGTCGTAGGGCCCGCTCTTGATCCCGCCGGCCAGGCCGACTGCGGCCGTCTGCTTTCCGGCGGAGTCGAAGACACGGACGGTGTGCGACTCGGCGTCGCTGACGAAGAAGCGCCCCTCCGTCGCGACGGCCAGACCCGCGGGCCTGCCCGGGAGCGTGGCGATCTCTCGGCTGAGGCTTCCCTTGGACGCGTCCAACTCGACCAGTTTCGACCCGGAAAGGGCGAAGAGCCTGTCCCTGCCGGCTGCCAGGGCAACCGGGTCAGGCAGGCCGAACGTCCGCTCGACGGCGCCCGTGGCCGGATCGATCACGAGCACCGCGTTCTCGCCCGCGTCGGCCAGGTACAGCTTGCCGCTCAGCAGCGCCAACCCTGCCAGGGCCAGGCGGTCGAGCCGCTTGTCGGGCGAGCCCGGGCCGACGCTGTAGCGGCGGATCTCGGCGGATCGCGATTTGCCGTACTCCTTGAACGCCCCGGCGGCCAGGTCGACCCGCAGCAGCGTGATTTTGTACTCCGCCTGCCAGTTGGGCTTGGAGCGGTCGACGTGCTGGCCCCAGAAGCTGCCGTCGTAGGCGGCGTAGAGGGACTTGTCGTCGGCGGCCAGGGCGACGCGATTGAGGCCCGTGCCGTGCGGGGCGTTGAAGCCGCGGACCATGCGGCCGTCCGGATCGAGCTGCACGAGCTGGTAGCCGCCCTCGGAGACCGGCGTGCCGAAGAACAGGCACTTGCCGTTGGTGGCGGCGGCGTGGAACGTGCCGTGGTTCGATCCGGGCCCGTCGCAGAAGGACATGACGTACCGGGGCCTCAGGCCCGGGTGGGCCAGGGCCCGCCAGCGGTAGCGGCCGGGGGGCTGGATGCGCCCGGCGTCGTCGGCAGCGTCCCAGACGATGCGGTGGGGGCCCTTGGCCATCGTCCGTCCGCCCATCAGGTTCCGCACGCGATTGCCCCGCTCGTCTTCGATGACGACCGTCGCCTTGCCTTCCACCGGCTGATCGAGGGTGAAGGCGATCTGGAGACGCCGGTCGGCGAGCATCTTCTCGAACTCGCCCAGGTGGATCGGCTGCCAGCGGTCGGTCGAGGCCAGGCCGGCATGAGGAGCCAGCGCGGCGCCCTGGAGGAACGACTCCCGCTGACGGGGCAGGCCGTTCGGCCCGCCGGACCACTCGACGGCCAAGGCCATCCGCAGGCGGTCCCACCCGGCCGGGCCGGCCACCAGTTTGTCCGCCGGCACGGTGAAGGCGAAGAACGTTCGGCCATCCGCCTTGCGGACGCGGGCGTCGGTGCCGCCCAGCCGCACTTCGCGGTCGGCGGCCAGGCCCAGTTCGACGGCCACGCCCTCGTCGACGTCCGGGCGGAACCAGTCCACCGCCACCACCGCTTCCAGGGCGCCGCCTCCGCGGTCCAGTGCGTAGGCCACGCGCGGCGAGGCCGCGGTCGAAACGAGCACCAGGTCCGCCTCTCCAGTCTCCGCACGACACGCACCGGCCCAAAGGGCCGGCAGAAACAGTATCCACGTCAACCGATGGTCCCGCATGAATGCCTTTCTCTGTTGTGCAAGGGGCAAAGTGTACCACGCAGACGGATGGGAAGCATGGGAAGAATGAGCAAGGCCGCACGGGCTGCCGGGTCCCTGCGAGGGTCTCGCAGGCTGTATATTTCGCACGATCCCAAGGCGTACGACCGCCCGGCGAGTCAAAAAAAGACAGGCATTCCGTCCCGCGTACGCGGTACAGTAGGCGGCACATGAGGTCTAGGAACAAGGCCGCGAACGATCCGTCCGCCGCGTTCGGCCCGCGTTGCTCGGGCGGGACCAGGGGCGTTGTCTTGCTTGCGCTGGCGGCGGCGGCCCTGGCAGGGCTGTCGGTATGGGTGCTCACGCAATCGGCCCGGCCGTCGGGGAAGACGATCTCGTCTCCCCAGGCGGAGAGCGACCGGGCTGCTCCCGATTCGGCGCCGGCTGGGTCGTCTCTGCCTGCGTCCCCGGCGTCGGTCGCGTCGGCCGTCTGCGTCGAGTGCCACAAGGTCTTCCACGACAAGTGGAGCACATCCCGCCACGGGCTGGCGATGCAGCCGTTCTCGGCTGACCTGGCCCGGCGCGACCTGACGGAGCCGTGCCCGCCGATCGAGGTGACGAAGGTCAAGTACACCGCCCACGTCGGTGAAGGCGAGGGGTTCATCCAGGAGGAAGGCCCCGAGGGGGCGAAGCGGTATCCCATCGCGCACGTGATGGGCGGCAAGAACGTCTACTACTTCCTTACGCCCTGGACGCGGGGGCGTCTCCAGGTGCTGCCCCTGGCCTACGACATGCGGCACAAGCAGTGGTTTGACACGGCCGCCAGCGCCATCCGCCACTTTCCGGGGGCATCCGACCAGGCCCTGGACTGGCGCGACCCGATGTACACGTTCAACACGTCCTGCCACGGCTGCCACGTCAGCCAGATCCTCACCAACTACGACCTGGCCAGCGACACGTACCGCACGACCTGGTCCGAGGCGGGCATCAACTGCGAGACGTGTCACGGCCCGGCCGGCGAGCACGTCCGCCTGTGCCGCTCCCTTGCGCCCGGGCAAAAGCCCGCCGATCCCCAGATCGTCAGCCCTCTCAAGTTCAGCGTCACCCAGCAGAACGACGCCTGCGCGAGTTGCCACGCCAAGGCGGGGCACATCACCCACGCCTTCCAGCCCGGCGGGCGGTTCTTCGACCACTTCGACCTGACCACCTACGAGAGCCTCGACTACCACGTCGACGGGCGCGACCTGGGCGAGAACTACACGTTCACGAGCTGGCTGCGCAGCCCGTGCGGGCTCTCCGGCAAGCTGAGCTGCCTGCACTGCCACACCTCCAGCGGGCGATATCGCTTCCAGGGCGACAAGGCCAACGACGCCTGTCTGCCCTGCCACGCCGAGCGGGTGGCCGCCGCGCCCGCCCACACGCGACACAAGGCGGGCACGCCCGGCGGGCGGTGCGTCGACTGCCACATGCCCATGACCGACTTCGCCCGCATGCGCCGTAGCGACCACTCCATGCTCCCGCCCACGCCGGCGGCGACCCTGGCCCACAAGTCGCCCAACGCCTGCACCATCTGCCACGCCAAGGAAGGACCCGCCTGGGCCGACGAGCACGTGCGCAAGTGGCACAAGGACGACTACCAGGCCCCGGTCCTGCGCCGCGCCGCCCTGGTCGCCGCCGCCCGACGCTGCGACTGGACCCAACTGGGGCAGATGGGCGAGGAGTTGATCGGCCCCGGCCGGGACCGGATCGTCGCCTCCTCGCTGGCCCGCCTGATGGCGACATGTTCCAGCGACGACAAGCTGCCCGTGCTGTTGGAGGCGATCAAGGACCGCTCGCCGCTGGTGCGGGCGTCGGCGGCCATGGGAGTGGGGGCCTCGGGCGATCCGAAAGTCGTGTCAGCCCTGGTGCGGGCGACCGGCGACGACTTCCGCCTGGTCCGCATCCGGGCCGCCTCGGTCCTGGCGGGCCTGCCCCCGGCGTCGTTGCCGCCCGCCGACCGCACGCGCGTGTCGGCCGCCCTGAAGGAACTGGAGGCTTCGCTGCGGGCCCGCAGCGACGACTGGGCCTCGCAGTACAACCTGGGCAACCTTTTCAGCGACCTGGGGCGGCTGGAAGAGGCCCTGACCGCGTACGACCTGGCGGCGCGATTCCGCCCGGACGCCGTCCAGCCGCTGGTGAATGCCGCCATCGTCCAGGCCCGCCTGGGGCGCACCGAGCAGGCCGACCAGGCCCTGGCCAAGGCGGTGGCGATCCAGCCGAAGAACGCAGCCGCCCTGTTCAATCTGGCCCTCCTGCGGGCTGAGCAGGGCAAGAACGAGCAGGCCGAGCAGCACCTCCGGGCCGCCCTGCAGGCCGAGCCGACCATGGCCCAGGCGGCCTTCAACCTGGGCGTGCTGATCTCGAAGGACCGGCCCGCCGAGGCGATCGAGTGGTGCCGCAAGGCCGCCGCCCTGCGACAAGACGAGCCGCGCTACGCCTACACGCTGGCGTTCCTGCTGGTCGAGGCGGGGCAGACGAGCGAGGCCGCCGAGCGGCTGAGGGACCTGCTGGGGCGGCATCCGGAGTACCTCGACGCTTATCACCTGCTGGGTGACCTCTACGCCCGGGCGGGCAAGAAGCAGGAGGCCGCCCAGGTCTATCGCCAGGCGCTGCTGCGTCCGTCGCTGCCGCCGCAGGAGCGGGCCAGGCTCCAGGCACAACTGCGCGCCCTGCAAGGCGGGTGAGGATGCGGCCGCGGGCCGCCAGTCGGTTGACAACCGCCCAGGGCGAAACGACAATCCACATTCACCAGTCGTGTAACAGAGAAAGGACCGCATATGGAGGCCAACCCGGCCCTGGGCGTCATGCTGCACGCGATCGGTGGACTTGCTTCGGCGAGCTTCTACATCCCCTACAAGCGCGTCCGCAGATGGTCGTGGGAGACCTACTGGCTGGCAGGCGGCTTCTTCGCCTGGATCGTCGCCCCCTGGGTGCTGATGCTCCTGCTGGCGCCCAAGGGTCTGGAGGTCCTGGCGCAGACCCCGCCCAAGACATTGTTCTGGACCTACTTCTTCGGCGTGCTGTGGGGGATCGGCGGGCTGACGTTCGGGCTGACCATGCGCTACCTGGGCATCGCGCTGGGCTATGCGGTCGCCCTGGGATTATGCGCGCTCTTCGGCACGCTCGTGCCGCCCATCTTCAAGGGCGAGTTCGGGCAGATCGCGACCAGCCTGGGCGGCCAGATCGAACTGGCGGGAGTCCTGGTGTGCCTGGTCGGGATCGCGGGCAGCGGGCTGGCGGGCATCAGCAAGGAACGGGAACTGAGCCCGGAGAAGAAGAAGGAGTCGGTCCGCGAGTTCAATCTGGTCAAGGGCCTCCTGGTCGCCGTCTTCGCCGGCGTGATGAGCGCCTCGATGTCGTACGGGTTCAGCGCCGGCGAGGACATCGCGAAGCTGGCGGTCGCGAACAACACCCCGGATCTGTGGAAGAACCAACCCGTCTGGGTGGTCATCATGGCCGGCGGGTTCACGACCAACTTCATCTGGTGCGTCATCCTCAACATCCGAAACAAGTCGTGGGGCCAATATGTCGGGCGGGGCTGCCTGCCGGCCTCCGCGGGTGAGCCGGCCGGCACGCTCGCTTCGGTTGTGGTCAACTACGCCCTCTGCGCCCTGGCCGGCACGATGTGGTATCTCCAGTTCTTCTTCTACGGCATGGGCGCGACCAAGATGGGCAAGTACGGCTTTTCGAGCTGGTCGCTGCACATGGGCAGCATCATCATCTTCAGCACGTTCTGGGGCCTGGGGCTGAAGGAATGGCATGGCACGAGCAGACGCACGAAGAAGCTTGTCGCCGTTGGCCTGGCCCTGCTGGTGCTGTCGATGGCCGTGATCGGCTACGGCACGGACCGCCGGACGGTGGATGCGGAGGCGGCCAAGGCTGCCCAGACACAGACCGCAAAGGAGATCCAATGAGCCGCACCGAGACCATGACACCCCGCCAGCGCGTCCTGACCGCCCTGGACCACAAGCAGCCGGACCGCGTGCCCATCGACCTGGGCGGCAACCAGACAGGCATCCATCGCGACGCCTACCGCGAGCTGATCCGGCACCTGGGGATGAACGGCCCGGTCGAGATCATGGACGCCGTCCAGCAACTCGCCAAGCCCAGCGAGGAACTCCTCCAGCGATTCCGCGTGGACACGCGGTACATCGCGGCCGGGGCGGCGGGCGACTGGAAGGGCGGCATCGTCGAGGGCGAGCACGATGGGAGGCGGTGGTTCGACCTGGTCGACGAGTTCGGCGTCCGCTGGTCCATGCCGGCCGAGGACGGGCTGTACATGGACATCACGCACCACCCGCTGGCCAACGCGACCATCGAGGACGTGAAGGCCTACCCGTTCCCCAGGGGCGACGACCCGGGGCGGTTCGTGGGCCTGCGCGAGCGGGCCCTGGAACTGAAGAACCACACGCCCTACGCCGTGGTCAGCGGCATCTGCGGCGTGGTGTACGAGGTCTGCTGGTACATGCGCGGCCTGGAACAGTGGTACGTGGACCTGATGACCGAGCCGGAGTTCTGCCAGGCGGTGCTGGACCAGACGCTCAAGTTCTGGATGGACTGGTTCCGGGTGTTCCTGGACGAGGTCGGCGACGTGGTGGACGTGATCATGATCGGCGACGACCTGGCCGGGCAGCAGGGGCCCCTGTTCCGCCCGGCGCTCTACCGTCAGCTCGTGAAGCCGCGCCACAAACGACTCGTGCAGTACATCCGCTCGCGGACGAAGGCGAAGATCTGGTACCACACGTGCGGCAACTGCACCGAGTACATCGGCGACCTGGTCGACAACGGCGTCGACATCCTCAACCCGGTGCAGATCAGCGCCGCCGACATGGACCCGGGGCGGCTCAAGCGGGAGTTCGGCGAGCGCCTGACGTTCTGGGGCGGGGCGATCGACGCGCAGCGCGTCCTGCCGAGGGCCACGCCGGACCAGGTCCGCGAGCACGTCCGGCGCAACATCGAGCTGTTCAAGCCCGGCGGCGGGTACGTGTTCAACAACGTCCACAACATCCAGGCCGGCGTGCCGCCTGAGAACATCGTCGCGATGTACGACGCGGCGTACGAGTACGGATGGTATTGACGATTGTCGACCTGCCTGCCGGCAGGTTTTCGATTGTCGATTTGAGCAGGGCCTGCCAAGACGGGTGGGTCAATCGACAATCGCAAATCGACAATCGAGAATTGCTTCAAGGAGAGACTATGAAAACGTCGCATTGTCTTGCCCTCGTCCTCTTCTTCTTTTCTTCGCTCGCCTTCGCCCAGCAGCTTCCCCAGGGCGACATGGCCCGCATGGAGCAGCTCTTCCGCGAGCTGCCCCAGGAGGCCAGGCGGCTGACCGGGCCGCTGTTCTGGCTCCACGGAGAGGAGACCAAGGACCGCCTGGAGGAATACATCGCCAAGACGGCCGAGGCGGGCAACGGCAGCTTCACCGCCGAAAGCCGCCCTCACCGCGACTGGCTGGGCGAGGGCTGGTACCGCGATCTGGGCATCTGCCTGGAGGCCGCCAGGAAGAACAACATGGAGATGTGGATCTTCGACGAGAAATGGTGGCCCAGCCAGATGATCGGCGGGTTGGTGCCCGCACAATACGCCACCAAGGTGCTGGTGGCCGAGGCGGTGGACGTCGAGGGGCCCAAGGCGTACGAGGCCGACGGCTTCGTCGGCGAGCGGTACGTCGCGGCGGTGGCGGGCAAGGTGGTCGACGGCGGGGCGATCGACGGCGAGAGCCTGGTGGACCTGGCCGGACACATCCGGGACGGCGCGCTCCGCTGGCAGGCGCCGGCGGGCGCGTGGAAGGTGATCAAGTTCACCCACAAGCAGGGCCCGGGCCTGGGGCAGGGCAACAAGCCCTCCATCGACGGGGCCAGCCAGGACTGCGTGGACTACTTCATCCAGACCGTCTATCAGCCCCACTGGGACCGTTTCAAGGACGACTTCGGCAAGACTATTCCGGGCTTCTTCTACGACGAGCCCGAGACCCGCGGCGACTGGGGCACCGAGCTGAACAAGGTGCTGGCCGAATGGAAGGTCGATTGGAAGAAGGCCTACGTGGCCCACAAGTTCAAGCTGGCGGGCGAGGACGACGCGGCCGCGAAGTTCCAGTACGTCGATGCGTTCGCCGAGGCGTGGGGGCGGACGATGTACGGCACGATGAGCCGCTGGTGCCAGGAGCACAAGGTCAAGTCGATGGGCCACTTCATGGAGCACGGCTACCTGTACCTGCACCCGCAGTTCTGCGCGGGCGACATGATGCGCCTCGAGAAGTACAGCGACATGGGCGGGATCGACCTGGTCTGCCGCCAGATGTACCCCGGCCAGCGCCCGCGCGACATCTACCAGACGCCCAAGCTGGGCAGCTCGATCACGCACGCCTTCGGCAAGGCCGACGACATCACCATGTGCGAGATCTTCGGCGGCTACAACCAGGAGCTGACCTACTCCCAGATGAAGTGGCTGACCGACCAGATGCAGGTGCGCGGCGTGAACTTCCTCATCCAGCATTCGTTCAACCCCAAGGCCCCGTACGACAGGGACTATCCGCCGTACTTCTACAACAGCGGGTTCGAGCCTCGCTTCCCGCTCCATCGCGCCTGGACGGACTACACCAGCCGGCTGGCGCTGCTGCTGAGCGGCGGGCGGCACGTGTGTCCGGTCGCGATCCTCTTCTCGGGCAACCTCAAACGCGTGGGCCGGATGACCACGCCCGAGGACATCACCTCCAGCCTCCAGGACGTCCTCTTCGACAGCGACTGGCTCCCCATGGAAGCTTTTGCCAGTGACACATGCACCATTGCGGACAAGGCCGTCAGGCTCCACCAGGAGCGATACAGGGTCGTGGTGTTGCCCGGCGTGGAGGTCATCCCGCACGAGGTGCTGGCCCGCCTGAAGGCGTTCTTCGACGCCGGCGGGATCGTCATCGCCTGCGGCGAGCTGCCGACCCGTTCGGCGACCGTTGGCAAGACCGCCGCCGACATCGCCGCCCTTCGCGCAGCCGTCTGGGGCGAGACTCCGCAGGTCGGCACGAAGGCCTGCAAGACCAGCCCGGCCGGCGGGCGGGCCTACTTGCTGGCCGAGAAGCCCGCGCCCGCCGACTTCGCCGCCGCCCTGACCGGCGACGCCGCCCTTCACCCCACCCTGGAGGTGCTCCAGGGCGAGACCAACAACTGGCTGCACGTCCTCCACCGTGTCAAGAGCGGGCGCGACGTGTTCCTGGTCTGCAACCAGAACCACGAGGGTCCGGCCCGGAGTTTCCGTTTCCGCGTCACCGCGGCCGGCACGCCCGAGATCTGGGACGCCATGCGGAATGAGATCACCTCCGTGCCCTTCGAGCGCAAGGGCGACGCGGTCGAGCTGGAGCTCACGCTGGAGGCCAACGAGAGCGTGCTGATCGTCTTCCGGGAGCAGGCCCGTCCTCTGCCCGCGCGCCTGCCCGCGCAGCTCCAGGCGGCCCGCCCGCCCATCGAGGTGGTCCGCCAGCCCACGCCCGAGTCCATGATCGTGCCGTCCGGCCCGCCCGAGCAAGCCCCGGCCTCCGGGGGCCGGCGGCTTTCCGTCAAGTCGGGCTCGTGGATCTGGCACAAGTCGGGCGAGGACAAGGCCGCGGTCCGCTACTTCCGCGGGCGGCTGGACCTGCCCGAGGGCAGGCCCGTCAAGTCCGCCACCGCCGCCATCACCTGCGACAACCTGGCCGTGCTGCACGTGAACGGCAAGAAGGCGGGCAAGACCGACGACGAACTCAACGCCGGCTGGCGAAACGTGCAGCAGGTCGACCTGACGGGGCTCCTGAAGGCCGGGCCCAACGTGCTGGCTGTGCGGGGCGAGAACTTCGACTCGCAGACGGCCAACCCCTGCGGGATGATCGCCGTCATCCGCGTCGAGTTCGAGCGTGGCCAGCCGCTTGTCGTTTGCACCGACGCGTCGTGGAAGTCGTGCGACAAGGAAGTGCCCGGCTGGACCGCGCCGGAGTTCGACGACTCCTCCTGGACGGCTGCCAAGGTCCTGGCCAAGTACGGCGGCGGGCCGTGGGGCGACTTCGAGGGCAAGGGCGGCGGCGCCCGGCGGCTCACGCGCAGCCCCGCTGTCAGCGACCCGTTCGTCGGCACGGTCGAGTTGCCCGCCGAGGTGGACCTCAAGACCGCCCGCGTCTACCTGGAGATGGACGAGTTGCCCGATACGGCCGCCGCCGTGCGGGTCAACGGGCAGTTCGCCGGCGGATGCATCGGCCTGCCCGCGCGCGTGAACGTGACCGCCCAGCTCCGGGCGGGCAAGAACGCCGTCGTGATCCTGCCCCAGGCGCCGAAGGCCGCCCGACTGGTCGTCGTGCCGGGCCGTCCGTGAGCCCGCCGCCGCAAGGAGACATCCGCGTGACCAGTCAGCCGCCCTACGACCCAAAGCTGAGCTATCTGGAAGCCAGTAGGTCCATCTCCGTGCTGGGCATCAAGAAGGCCAACACCCAGCCGTGGCAACTCTTCCTGCTGGCCATCCTGGCGGGCCTGTACATCGCCCTGGGCGGGCACGTGTACCTCGTCGCCATCGCCGAGGGCCTGGGCCGAATCGTCGGCGGGGCCGTCTTCGGCGTCGGGCTGGTCCTGGTGGTGGTGGCCGGGGCGGAGCTGTTCACCGGCAACATCATCATGATCGTCGCCGCCATGTCGTCGCTGGTCCGCATCGGCCGGCTGCTGCGGAACTGGGTCATCGTCTACCTGGGCAACTTCGTCGGGTCGTTCCTGGTGGCCCTGCTGATTTACCAGAGCGGGTTGCTGGGCTCGGCCGGCTCCCCCAACGCCCTGGGCCAGCTTGCCTCCAAGGTCGCCGAGGGCAAGATCGCGCAGTCCTTCGGCGAGGCCTTCCTCCGAGGGGTGTTCTGCAACATCCTGGTCATCATGGCGATCATCCTGGCCACCATCTCCAAGGACGTGATCTCCAAGATCGTCTGCTGCGTCCTGCCGATCATGACCTTCGTGGCGTGCGGCTTCGAGCACTGCGTGGCCAACATGTTCCTCATCCCCCTGGGTCTGCTGGCCAAGGGCACGTCGCTGGGCGGGCAGTACGTGATGTTCCGCAACATCCTGCCGGTCACGCTGGGCAACATTGTCGGGGGGCTGGCCATCCTGCTGATCCATCCCAACCGCATCCGCCAGTTGATCGTGCTGGCCAGCGGAAGGGCGTCGCTGCACAAGGCTCAGCCCCAAAAGGCGGAGCAGGAATTCCGCGAAGTCTGAGGCGGTCCGAGCGTTTGGCCAGACGACCGCCGGACGTGTCGGCGAAACAAGGGTCCAGTACATGAACCGAATCGTGGGCTTCTTCTGCGTCCTCTTGGCCGCCGTGCCGCTCTCCACCGTCGCCCTGGGCGAGTCATACGATCGGGAGGTCGCCGCGGACAAGCCGCTCGCCTGGTGGCGCTTTCAGGAAAGCGATTCCGCCGACGGCTCAGCCGTCAAGGACGAGATCGCCGGCCATGCCGGGCTCTACAAGGGCAGCGTCTCGCTGGAGGCGGGCCCAACCGGCGTCAAAGGGCGGGCGGCGGCGTTCGAGGGCAAGGGGCTGGTCGAGATCGCTCACCACAAGGACTTCGATCTCAACGAACTGAGCGTCGAGTTCTGGTTCAAGTCGACCCAGGCGTGGACCTCGCCCTACTGGCCGGGCAGCGCGACGCTGGTGGCCAAGTCCACCGTGGGAAACGCGTCGAGCGACTGGACGATCCTGGGCGGCTCGGCGCGGGCTGGCGGGCGGCAGGGCTGCGTGCTGGCCGGGTCGGGCCCGGTCGGCGGGCGGGACGAGCCGACGGAATCGTCCGGCAAGCTCAACGACGGCGCCTGGCGCCACGTCGTCTGGACGCGGTCGGCCCGGGGCGAGTGCCGGCTGTACGTCGACGGCGGGCTGACCGCCACGCTCCATGACGGAGGCGGCAGCATCGCCAACTCCAATCCCTTTCGCGTCGGCGGCGACAGGGTCGAGCCGGGGGCCAAGTTCCTGGTCGGGTCGGTCGCCGAACTGGCCGTCTACGGCCGCGTGCTCGACGCTCCGCGCGTGGCCGCCCACGCGACCGCGGGCGGACTGACGCCCAAGACCTGGCCCGCGAATGTCGCCTCTCATGCCGGGTCGCAACCGCCCGCTTCCACCTCCGGGCCGCAGACCACGGCGGGATGGGTCAAGCACGCGGGGAACCCGGTGCTGGGGGGCGAACTGGGGACGTGTTTCGACGTCGCCGTTCTCCGCGAGGGCCAGCAGTGGCGGATGTGGCTGTCGTGGCGGCCCAGGAAGGCCATCGCCCTCAGCGAAAGCGCCGACGGCGCAACCTGGAGCAAGCCGCAGATCGTCCTGGCGCCCAATCCGGACAGCGGCTGGGAGGACGACATCAATCGCCCGGGGGTCGTCCGTCGCGACGGCGCCTATCACATGTGGTACACCGGCTTCAACGCCGAGGGCTCCGCCATCGGCTACGCGACCAGCGCCGACGGGCGGACCTGGAAGCGCGTGAGCGAGAAGCCCGTCCTGAAGGCCGACCAGCCCTGGGAGAAGACGTGCGTGATGTGCCCGCACGTCAACTGGGACGAGCAGGAGGGGCTGTACAAAATGTGGTACAGCGGCGGGGAGCGCAACGAGCCGGACGCGATCGGCTACGCGACCAGTCGCGACGGCGTGGCCTGGACCAAGCATCCCGCCAACCCCGTCTTTGCGCCCGACGGCAAGCTGGAGCACGAGAAGCGCAAGGTCACCGCCGCCCAGATCGTGAAGACGAAGGACGGCTACGTGATGTTCTACATCGGCTTTCGAGACGAGCGTACCGCGCAGATCTGCCTGGCCCGCTCGGCCGACGGCATCGGCGGATGGCAGCGCCACTGGGCGAACCCGGTGATCCGTCCCGGGCAGGACCAGTGGGACCACGATGCCTGCTACAAGCCCTTTGCCGTCTTCGACGGCCTGAAGTGGATGCTCTGGTACAACGGACGGCGCGGCAGCCTGGAACAGATCGGCCTGGCCGTTCACGAGGGCGAGGACCTGGGCTTCGACTCGCAGCAGGTGGAGATGGAGGCGGCCGAGGCGGACGCCACAGCGCCCGCCGCGAGCGCCGACTGGAAGCCCGGCCCCGCGGACTGGACGCGCTTCCGCGGGCCCCGGGGGGACAACATCTCGCCCGCCGAGCCTCCCGCGGAGCTGACCGACGTGGCCTGGAAGCTGCCCGTCGGCGGGCGCGGGCACAGCTCGCCGGTCGTGCTGGACGGCAAGGTCTTCCTGACCGCCGCCTACGAGCACCCCGAGGACAAGGAGATCGCAAAGGTCCGCCTGAAGGGGCACTCGCAGGCCCGGGAGATGGACCTCTGCTCCACGCTCCGCCTGGCCGCGGTGTGCGTGGACCTGGCCAGCGGAAAGAAGCTGTGGGAAAAAGAGATCTTCCACTGCGAGAAGCCTGACCCCACGCACCAGATCAACAGCTTCGCCACGCCCACGTGCACCGTCGAGCCGGGCCGGCTGTACTGCGACTTCGGCGAGATGGGCACCGCGTGCCTGGACTCGGGCACGGGCAGGATCCTGTGGAAGCGGAGGCTCAAGATCTCCCACATGGTCGGGTCCGGCAGCTCGCCCATCCTGCATCGCGACCTGCTCATCCTCGTCCGCGACGGGTGCGACCAGCAGTATATCGCAGCCCTGGACAAGCGGACCGGCAAGGACGTGTGGAAGACGCCGCGCCCGGCGATCCAGGCCCGCCCCGACGCCAGCAAGTCCTTCATCACGCCGCTGATGATCGAGACGGACGGGAAGACGCAGATGTTGGCCACCTGCGCCCAGTTCATGGTCGCCTACGACCCCGCCACCGGCAAGGAACTGTGGCGCCTTCGTCACAGCAAAGGGTGGTCCATCGCTCCCGGGCCCGCCTGGGCCGATGGCGTGGTCTACTTCTGCACCGGCTGCCTGCCGTCGCAACTGCTCGCCGCCCGCACCGACGGGCAGGGCGAGCTGCCTCAGAGCCACGTCCTCTGGCGGCGCACCGAAGGCATTCCCACCATGCCCTCGCCCCTGCTCAAGGACAAGCTGCTCTACGTCCTGAGCGACACCGGAACGCTCGTCTGTCTCGATACCGCAACGGGCGAGCCCCGGGGCCGCTGCCGGTTGAGCGGCAAGTTCCTCGCCTCGCCCCTGTGGGCCGCGGGGAGACTGTACCTGGCCAACCGGGACGGCGTGGTGACGGTGCTCAAGGCCGATCCCTCGGTCGAAAAACTATCCGAGACGAAGCTCGACAGCGCCATCTCCGCCTGCCCGGTCGCCATCGGCCGGAGCCTGATCGTGCGAACCGAGAAGCACTTGTATCGCATCGGAAAGTAGGACCTTGCCTGCATGACAAGACGCGGCCCCAACCCGGCCCGGCGAACCTCCCGCAGAGCGTTTCTGCGCGACGGCGCGATCCTGCTGACCGGCGCGGCTGTGCTGCCTGGCCGGCTGGCGGGCGAGAACCTTCCCAAGCCCGACCTCCGCCTGGGCCTCGTGACCGACATGCACTACGCCGACAAGGACGCCCGCAGCAAGAGGCACTACCGCCAGACGCTCACCAAGTTCGCCGAGGCAGCCGGGCAGTTCGAGAAGGAGAAGGTCGACCTGGTCGTGGAACTCGGCGACATCATCGACGGCGCGGACTCCGTCGAGACCGAGAAGGCCTGGCTCCGGCGGATCGTCAAGGACTTCTCAACCGGGCCGGGACAGCATCACTACGTGCTGGGCAACCACTGCGTCTACAGCCTGACCAAGGGCGAGTTCCTTGAGATTGTGGGCCGCAAGGAATCCTTCTACTCCTTCGACGCCGGCGGGTGGCACTTCGTCATCCTCGACGCCTGCTTCCGGGAGGACGGCGAACCCTACGGCCGAAAGAACTACGACTGGACCGACGCGAACATCCCGCCCGCGGAGGCCAAGTGGCTGCGGGAGGACCTGGGCAAGACCGCGCACAAGACCGTCGTGTTCGTGCACCAGCGCCTGGACGTGGACCCGCCGATGGGGATCAAAAACGCCCCGCAGATTCGCCGGATCCTGGAGGCGTCGGGCAAGGTGCTGGCCGTCCTTCAGGGCCACCATCATCAGGGCGGCTACAGTGAGATCGGCGGGATCCACTACTGCACCCTGCGGGGAATGATCGAGGGCTCCGGGCCGGACAACAACAGCTATGCCGTGATGGACCTCTTCCCCGATGTTGCCGCCCGCATCACCGGATGGCGAAAGCAGAAGAGCTATCCCTCGCTGAGGGGGCAGGCCGCGAAGCCCGCCTCGCAACCGGTTCGGTAGGTCCGATGCGGCGGCCGGAGGCCGGGGCGCGTCACGAGGACTCGCCCCATGAAGAAGCCCCGCAAGTTGCCGTCCTTACGGGGCTTTCAAGTGGGCCGTACTTGACTTGAACAAGTGACCTCCTGCGTGTCGAGCAGGCGCTCTAGCCAACTGAGCTAACGGCCCATCGTAGACCCTCTACTGTATACGGGGCATGGCAGGAGTGTCAAGGTGGGGGGCCGAGATTTTTTGCCCGGCCTGCCGTGTCAGTTGCGACGACATCGCCTAGCCAAGTTCCAGGGTGGGCTTCCTGGGCAGGCCCTTGACGTGGAGGGCGGCCTGGCCGCGAAGAAGCTCCACCAGGCGGTCCCCGGCGAAGTGTCGGCGCCAACCGGCCAGGAGGTGCGGCTGATCGGCGTCGGCGGGCGCGTCGCTCTTGGGGGAGCGGCGGACGAAACGGACCAGTTCCGCGTAGTCGCTGCGGCTGGCCAGCAGGGCGTGGTTGAGCTGCCCGCTCAGACACAGCGACTGCCCGGCGGCGCAGGCGAGGTCCACCAGCATCCGGTTGGCGGGGTCATCGTCGTCGTCGCGTCCGGCGCGGGGGTGCAGGTCGCTTTGGATCTGTTGACCGGCGCGGACGGCGTCGAGGATGGCCTGGCCCATCTGGCGGACCAGGGGCGTGGGGAAGCCGCGGACCTCGTCGAGCTGATTGAGCGTCTGGGGCATCTGCCGGGCGATGGCCACCAGCACCTCGTCCTTGAGGAACGTGCGGACGGGCAGATCGGCCTTCCGGGCCCCCTGGTCGCGCAGGTCCACCAGTTCGCGAAGGACGGCCAGCTCGCGCGGGCGCAGACGCTCGTGTCCCCGCACGCGGAGGTACGCCAGCCGCGGGTCGACCTCGTAGGTGGCGGGCGACTCCAGCGGCTGCATCTCTTCTCGCAGCCAGTCCAGGCGGGCGAGTTTCCCCAGTTGAGCGCGGAGCTTGTCATAGGCGCCCAGCAGGTGGGCGACGTCGGCGATGGCGTACTCGATCTGCCCGGGCGAGAGGGGGCGGCGCGACCAGTCGCTGACGGTGTGGTCCTGCGGCGCCCGGACGCCGAGCAGGTTGTGCACCAGCTTGCCGTAGGGCAGCGGATAGTGCAGCCCGGCGAGGGCGGCGGCGACCTGGACGTCGAAGATGTTGGCCGGCACGAGTTGCGTGTGGAGGTAGCCGATCTCCAGGTCCTGGTTGCCGGCGTGGACGACCTTGACGACGGCGGGATCGGCGACGAGCTGCCAGAACTCGCGGGTGTCGACGCGGAAGGGGTCGACCAGGTCCACGCGGCTTGGCGTGGCGACCTGGAGCAGGCAGAGCTGCGGGCGATAGCTGCGCTCGCGGATGAACTCCGTGTCGAAGCCGAAGGCGCCCGCCTCGCGCAGGGTCTGGCACAGGGCGGCGAACTCCCTGCTGTCGGTGATGATCGGGGCGACGGCCTTTCGAGAGGAAGACATAGTCGCAGCATGATACCCGCCTCCCGGCTGGCAGGCAAGCCGTCCGCGCCGGGGCGCAATCACCAATCACCTGGCGGGCGGAGAGGTTCAGCGGCTGATCGGAGGCCCCGGGCGGAGAATCCTCACGTCGTCGGGAAGGAGCGTGAGCCGGGTGGCTCGCCCGACGTGAACGACCAGGCTGTCGTCGCGCATCTGGCGGAGGTTGAAGTAGACGGGCCAGAAGGGCTGGTCGACGCTCCACTGGACGGTGCGGCGCGAGGTCAGGACGTGGAGGGAGGAACCGTCGCGGGCCACCTCGCGATGGACGACCAGCGGGGCCTGGTCCAGAAGCAGCCACGTCCCCGCGCCGGCCAGGGCGGCCAGGACGATCAGCAGGAGCGACCGGGCGAGCGGACGGCGGATCAGGAGCAGACCCGTGCAGGCCAGAGCGAACAGGGCGGCCGCCAGGAAGACGTTGCGCAGCAGGGGGGCGGGCCAGCGGGGCAGTTCCTGGTAGGGCTCGTACTGCCAGGGGGCGAAGACGGCGTCGCGGTCGAGGATGTCGGCCGGCCAGGACAGGGCGACCTGCCGGGCGGGAAGAATCGCGTTCGCGTCGTCCCGGTCCTCCGCCAGCAGTTCGACGCGATAGGCGTGCTGTTGGGACCAGGCGGGCAAGGGAACCAGGGCGGTCTGGGTCGATTCCGGCGGCACCGTCAGCGGTTGAAGGATCGTGGGGCCGCCCTGGGCTTCGCGGAGTCGCACCGCCCGCACGAGCGGTTGGCCGGCCGGCACGGTCACGCGAAGGAGAGCCAGGCGGTAGGGGGCGTTGCCGGCGACCTGGGTGGGGGCGACGGAAAGCTCGATGGCGGCGCCTGCGGGGCCGCTCTGCGGCTGGGCGGTCCGGGCACACAGGCACAGCAGGACGGCGCACACGAGCCGGCCCGCCCGCCGAACGGCAGGCCCGGCTGCAACGCGGTCGCGAGCGGTGAGGTTCATGTCTTCAAGTTCCGCTGCGCCTGGCGGACCAGGAGCTTGGCCCGCAGGACCTCGGCCACCGACCAGGCCTGGGCGAAGCAGCCGGCGGGATGGTGGGGCGGGTCGCCGTCGAAGATCTCGCTGACCTGTCCCAGCCCGGCCTCGTGGAGGTGGCCGGCGAAGGCGACAAGCATCTGGCGGGCGTTCTCGACGGCCTCGGGGCCGGTCTCGACCTTGAGGTAAGCCTCGATGAAGGCCCCCATGAGGTGGGACCAGACGGTGCCCTGGTGGTAGGCGCGGTCCCGGTTTTCGCACGAGCCGCCGTAGCGGCGTTTGTAGCGGCGGTCCTCCGGCGCGAGGGTGCGCAGACCGCAGGGCGTAAGCAGGCGCTGCGCGACGGCGCGGACGATCGCCGCCTGCTGCTCGTCCGACAGCGGGCTGTAGGGCAGGGCGACGGCGTAGATCTGGTTGGGGCGGAAGGCGTCGTCGGGCCCGGTCTCGCTGATGCAGTCGTACAGGCAGCGGAAGGCCGGGTTCCAGAAGGCGGCGCGGAAGGCGGCCTGGATCAGGTCCGCCTGGTGGTCCAGGGCGTTGGCGGCGCCGGCGTCGTGGCCCCGCGTCCGCTCGGCCAGGATGCGGTGAGCGGCGTACCACAGGGCGTTGATCTCGACGGCCTTGCCGTGGCGGGGCGTGACGACTTCGTCGCCCAGGGCGGCGTCCATCCAGGTGAGCTGGGTCTTGGGCGATCCGCCCATGAGCAGGCCGTCGGCGTCGGCGTGGATGTCGAAGAGCGTGCCGTTCTGGTAGGCCTGGAGGATGGCGTGGGCGGTGGGGCCCAGCAGGTCGTCCCAGAAGGCGGTGTCGCCGCTGGCGCGGACGTAGGCGTCGGCCGCCAGGATGAACCACAGCGAGGCGTCGATGGAGTTGTAGTGGGCGGAGAAGGAGTAGTCGTCGAAGCGGTTGGGGATCATCCCGCCTTCGAGATGCAGCGTGAAGGTTCGGAAGACCTGGCGGGCGAGGTCGAATCGCCCGGTGCACAGCAGGAGCCCCGGCAGGGCGATGAAGGCGTCGCGCCCCCAGTCGGCGAACCAGGGATAGCCCGCGACGATGGTGGCCGACGACGGCGCGTTGGGGAAGCTCCGCTGGACCACGAAGGCGTCGGTCGCGACGGCCAGGCGGCGGGTGGTCTCGTCGGCGTCGGCGCCGACCGAGGCGGCCAGTTCCTCCAGCCGGCGGCGGCGGAGGTCCAGCGTGGTCGCGAAGCCCACCGGCACGGGCTCGGCGAGCGAGGCGTTGAGCTGGCAGGACTGCCCGTCGGCCAGTTCGATGCGGAAGAACCCGGGCGTGTAGAGGTCTTCGAAGCTGTCCTGTCCCCGGCTGGCGTCGATGCGGTAATGGAACTGGTACCACCACTGCGGGCGGCCTTCGAACTTCGCTTCCTTGCTGGTCAGGTGCAGGGCGGGCGAGTTGCGGATGCGGTCCTGGACGACCAGTCCGCCCTCGGTCAGCTCGAACATCATCTGGTGCGGCTGGTGGACCTTGCGGAGGTGGTGGAAGTCTCGCAGGGGCGTGAAGGGCCACAGGGACAGGCTCGCCTGGCCGCCGCGGAGGGTGTAGCGGACGGCCACGGCGTTGGCGGCGTCGGCCAGCAGGATTTCCTTGGTCAGCGTGAGCGGCCCGGCGCGGTAGATGAACGTGGGGGCGACCTCGTCGCGGTACTCGACCAGGTGCACCGCGCCCAGGGGCGAGAAGGCGCCGGAGAACTCGTTGGTGGCCAGGTGGTAGGTGGTCTGCCCGCAGGTGAGCTGCTCCATGACGGTCGACAGCATGACCATCCGCCCGACGGGCGGGGCGGTGGCGGCCACCAGCAGCGCGTGGTAGCGACGGGCGTTGCACCCGGCCGCGGTGGAGGAGGCGTACGCGCCGAGCCGGTTCGCGATCAGCCACTCCTTGCTCAGCAGGCTGTCGAGGCTTTCCTGGCCGGACACGACGATCGGCGGCGGCAGGGCCGGGAGCGATTCTGCGGTCATGTTCTCTCCCTGTCAGGCGGCATGCTGGTAGTATACGCCAGAGACAATCCGGTAGCCAGTAGCCTGTAGTCAGTAGCCTGTAGCCGAAGGGTTGTCCGAGAATCGCCTCGTTGTTTGATCCCACCGCCTTCATGGCGGCGGAGAAAGGGATTGAGCGGCTGGCAAGGGTTGCGCCCTTCCTGCGACCCCACCGACCTTATGCCTGCCGGCAGGCTACAGACCACAGGCTACCGGCTGGAGGCTACCGGCTGCTTCGCCACCGCCCACAGGTACTTCTGCGAAGCGAAATAGAGCGTGCCGTTGGCCGCGATGGGGGTGCTGTAGATGGGCGAGCCGAGATTGATGCGGGCCAGTTCCTTGGCCTCCTTGCCCGCGGCGAGCACATGCAGCGCCTTCTGCGTGCCCTGGTAGACCTTGCCGTCTGCGACCATGGGGCTGCCCCAGGTCTCGGCCTTCATCTCGTGCACCCAGTACGGTTTGCCCGTGTCGGCGTCGACGCAGTGGAGGCGTCCGGCGATGTCGGGGATGTAGACCAGTCCGCCGGCGACGACGGCGTTGGCGATGGTGCGGTCCAGGCCGTCGTAGGTCCACACGCAGCCGGTCTTGGTGATGTCGCCGGTCTTGGAGGCGTCGATGCAGTGGAGCAGGCCCCTTCCCCGGCCGTGGAGGGGGTCCTGCCCGATGGCCACGTAGACGCGCCCGTTGGAGAAGGCGGGCGTGGCGATGACCTCGCTGGGGCCCAGGTAGGTGCCGTCGTTCTTGTTGGGGCTGGTCTTCTTGCGCTTGTCGCCGTCGAGGTAGTTGATGCGCTTGCCGTCGCGGAGGCGGTACTCGGGGGGGTTGCAGTCGTACTGCCAGACCTTCTTGAGCTTGGCGGGCGCGTCGGGCATCTTGTCCAGCGGCTCGAAGGCGTAGCAGAAGCCGTCGGTCGCGCCGACCACCACCAGCGTCCGCCCGCCCACCGTCGCCAGGCAGGGCGAGGACCACTGCGTGTGGAACATCCGCTTGCTGATCCCCTCGTCCTCGACGGCCGCCAGCTTGCCCGTGTGCTTGTTCAGCGCGATGAACGCCGGCGCGTCGGGCGACAGAGGCTTGTCGTGGGCGTGGTTGACCCCGTTGGACGTAGAGAGGTAGACGAAGTCGCCATGGACGACCACCGAGCAGCTCGCCACGTCGTGGGGGATGACCTTCAGCTCCTCGTTGACGCTGAAGCGCCAGATCACGTCGCCGTCGGTGGGCTGGAGCTCAACCGGCTTCTGGTCGGCCTTGACCATGAGCTTGGCCTCGTCGGTGAAGGGCCCGTCGTTGCCGTTGGCCTGGCCGCGGACGTCCAGACAGAGCACGTCGTTGGTGTGGGAGACGATGTAGACGCGGTCGCCGTCGACGGTGGGGGAGGAGCAGACCCCGAGCTTCTGGAAGCCGTAGTGCCATTCCTTGGGGGTCTTGATCGGGGCGATGGGCAACTGCCACAGCAGCTTGCCCGTCTTCTCGTCGAAGCACTTGACCATGCCGGCGGTGTTGGGCCGGCCGAAGCGCTCGTCCTCGCGAAGCGTCTGGTCGTCGGTGCCGGCGAAGACGCGCCCGTTGGCGACGGTGGTGTTGCCGTAGCACCCGCCCCCCAGGCGGGCGGACCACTTGACGTTGCGGGTGGTGTCGGCGCGGATCTCGCCGCTCTTGGGGTCCTTGTCGCCCGGCTCGAACGACTCGGGCAGGTTCTTCTCGCCCGAGCAGGCGTTTCGCGCATTGCCGCCGCCCCACTGGGGCCAGTCCGCCGCCCGGGCCGGCCGCAGGGCGGCCGCCAACGCCGGCAGGCAGGCGCACACGAGCACGAAACGAAAATACCCCAGCCCTGAGAAGCGAACAGGCGTCATGAAACCGTCTCCAGAAGAAGATAGACCCAGGCCGGCGCCACCGGCGGGCGACCTGTCACAATGAACGCAGCAGAGAGCGGGGCATTACAGGACCTGTCGCTCCCGGTCCTCTCGAATCATCTCCGCGCTGTCCGGGAAACGTCGCCCGTCGAATCGTCTGTCCCAGCGGTCGAACATGGCCTTGATCTCTTCAGGGGTGGGCCCGGCGGCCTGTTCCAGCAGTTGTTTGACTTCGCTCTGAAGCGAGCGGTTGTTGCGCTTGGCTCTGGCCTTGAGGCGGTTCAGGGTTCGCCCCTGCAACCCTTGAATCAGTATGTCCGCCATGGTCGGTCCTCGAGAAAGTCCCTTGATACCCAAAGCACAGCATTGTCCAGCAGGGTCTTATTCCGGCGGCAAGTCTCCTCCGCAGTGGGGGCACCTGCGCGGGGGGGCGTTCTTTCGGCGCATCTCGTCGGTAAAGCCCGCCCCCAGGATGCCCGTGGGCACCGCGAACATCCCGATGCCCAGGATCGCGATGAACGAGGCCAGCACCTTGCCCAGCGGCGTGATCGGACAGGCGTCGCCGTAGCCCACCGTCGTCATGGTCGTCACCGCCCACCACATCGTCGCCGGGATGCTCGAGAAGCTCTCCGGCTGGGCCTCGTTCTCCACGTAGTACATCACCGTCGCCGACAGGATCAGCAGCAGGCCCATGGCAAAGGCCGTCACCAGCAGCTCGCTGCGGCGGCTGGCCATCACCCGCCCGATGGTCTGAAGCGCCGTGGAGTAGCGGGCCACCTTGGCCACGCGGAAGACCCGGAACAGCCGCAACGATCGCAGGAACCGCAGGTCCACCGCGAAGAAGGGCAGGTAGAACGGCAGGATCGCCAGCAGGTCGATCAGCAGCAGCGGCGACAGCGCCGCCCGGATCCGCCCCGCGACCGGGCGGGCGTAGCGCGGCTCCTCCACGCAGGTCCACAGCCGCAGCACGTACTCCGCCGTGAACACGCACACGCTGAACATCTCGAACCGCCAGAAGGTCCGCGCGTACGTCTCCCGCAGTTCCCGCACCGATTCCAGGACGATGCTGGCGACGTTGAGAGCGATGAGGGAAAGGATGAACAGGTCGAAGAGCCGGCTGAGCCAGTCGTCGCCGGCGGCCGGCTGGATGATCTCGTGGATCCGCTTGCGCAGGGTCATAGGCGTATACCTCGGGTGTCGCCGACATGTTCCCCGCCGGCCCGCGCGGCGTCAAGATGGATCAACCGCGGCAGAGAAGAGGAGAAGGTCCAACAGAGGAACGTTCAATGGCCAATAGTCAATGGTCAATGATCGTCCGGAGGCTGACGTCGTCCGCCCACACCGTTCCCGGCCCCTGGACCCAAAGGGCGAGGTACTTGGGCTTGGCGTCCTCCTTGGGCCAGACGCGCAGCCACAGACGCTGCCAACCGTCCGGGCCGGGCTCGTCCTGACCGGACTGGGTCTTTGCGGTGGCGCCGTCCGGGAGGGCAACGCGGAGCTGCGGCGGGAGTCTCGCGGGCGCATTGACCCAGGCGGAAAGCTCGTATCCGCTCCCGCCGGCCAGCGTGCGGGTGAAGGGCTTGGGACCGTAGCCCGGCAAGACCAGGACGGTGACGGCCGTGCTGGGCTGGCCGGCAGGGATGTCGATGCGGACCGACTGCTTGCCCGCGTGCGGCTGGCGGTCATCCAGGCGGTGACTGCTCTTGCCGTTCCACGCCTCGACGCGCCAAGGTTCCAGGCCGGTCTCGAAGCCCACCTGGAGCAGGAGTTCCTCGCCGAGCTTGACCGGCTGGGCGGCCGACGCCCAGGGGTGGTCGAAGGGCGAGCGGACGAGTTCCGGCAGGGGCGCAGGCTTGCCCTGCGGCGAGAGCTTGAGGATGTGGTCGACCGCCTCGCGGCGCCACTGGTTCATGCGCGCCATGGTCGGCGGGGCGGAGCGGTCCTCGGACCGAAGTGGCTGGACGTTCCAGTCGATCGTTGCGAGCGTCGCCCGCAACCATGCCTGGGCGTCATGGACGGCCTGGGGTGCGGCGCCGCCGTGCAGCGTGGCGGCGACTACGAATTGGGCGAGGAGTTGCATGTAGCGGAAGTCGTCGACGCCCTCGCGGACAGCCTCCCACATCAACGTTGGCACAGGGCCGTCGGCGGCGCGGTAGACGAAGCCCTCATCCTCCTTGCGCAGGCCGTTGCCGGCGAAGGGCGAGTCGCCGAAGTGGTAGCACCACTGCGAGACCTGGGCTGCCGCCGTCTTCCACCCGTAAAAGCCGAAGAAGAAGCGGGCCTGCTCGGGGGCGTGGCCCGCCCCGTTATACACCCCGAACGCCTTGCCACGGCCTACCAACCGCCGGGCGACCTGCGGCGTGAAGCGGTTGGTCGCGAAGAAATCCACACACTTGTCCAGCGGCCCCAACTCGTCGACGCCCATGGCCAGCCCGCCCCCGATCGTGGTCCACGTCTCCATCTCGGGCAGGCGCTGCTTGACCAGGGCGTAGCTCCGCGCAGCCTGGTCGAGCAGGTTGTGAGCGGCGGCTTCGTCGGCCAGGTAGATCCGCGTGCGTGCGGCCCCGCGGTCGCGGGCCAACTCGTCCAGCAGCCGGCAGGCAGCCAACAGGTCGGCCTCGATCTGCGGCGTGTGCGGCCAATACTCGAACCAGTTGGTCCGCTGGTTCCAGTAGTAGGCGATCTGGTGCCCGGCCGCCGCCAGGGGCGGAAAGCGCGGCGGCCCCAGGTGCTCGCGCACGGCCCGCAGCATCCGCTCGGCATGCTCGCGGGTCGCCCGCATGTCATCGGCGCTGAACTTCCGGTCGCGTGTCTTGATCACCGCCTCAATCGCGGGCAGGATCGAGTTCATGCCGTGCTCGCGCATGTCGATCAACTCGCGGGCGAGTTGGGCGTCGTCGGCCGGCGGGCGCGGGTAGTACATCGCGAACTCGACAGCCGGCGGGGGCAAGGAAAACGGCAGGATGCGGAGGATCACCTCCAGACTCGTCGCGGCGTCGTTGGCCGCGACCTCCAATCTGCCGCGGTGCTCCGCCACCTCGTCCGCCCGCAAGGTCAGCCAGACTCGCACCCGCTCGCCGGCGGCGAGGGTCAGCGTCGGAAGTTTCTCCAGCACCCAGTCTTCCTTGCGGTACGTCTTGGCCTTGGCGTCCAGCGGGAAGGGTATGGCGCGGGCGACGCGGATGTCGACGTTCGCAGGCGAGAGCGGCCAGCCAGCCGACGCCGGGTCCGTCTTCTCGACGCCCGGCCCTCCTGGCGGGCCCGGCGGTTCGACGATCCGCAGCGTCACGCCCTCCAGTGGCCGCAGTGCGTGGAGGACGAAGCTGGCGCTCTCGTACTCGGCGACCGCGGCTGAGAGGTTAAGCGCGGTGATCGGCCGCAGCTCGCCGTTGGTCGATCCGGAGTCACTGAGGATCTGGAAGCCTCGCTTGCGGTCGAGCTCGGTCGGCGGCGGCGGGGGGGCGGGCGATGGTTGGATGAGTCTCCAGCCCGCGGGCACGGGCTTGAGCGGCCCGCAGGTCGTGCCCCAGGCTGCAAACTGCGCCGGCGGGGCGGCGGAAAGTGCGGAAGCGAATAGGGGTTCCAGAGACACGAGCACGATAAGGATGTGCCTTCTCATGGGAGATATCTTCCCGCCGCCCGAACAGGGCGTCAAGGGCACTGATGATCAGACCCGCAGCGGGGCGGCGGAGGCGCAGGTGATGACGACGTTGTCCCAGACGATCTTCTGGTTGACGTTGCGCCACAGGAGCGTCTCGTACTCGCTGAGCTGCTCGATGGCGTCGGCGAGATGGGTGGGCGAGAGACGCCTCGCGATGGCCTCCACGCAGCGTCGCTGGTCGGCGTGGATGACGGGCAACTGGGCGCCGCTGGCCAGGCAGAGCGCGTCGCGGAAGGCCGAGC
>Ga0116149_1000859_pt1 | contig 38883 bp, 15 predicted proteins | sample AD_UKC057_MetaG_FD_89787 | JGI IMG/M metagenome (GOLD analysis project Ga0116149, IMG submission 89787) | Active sludge microbial communities of municipal wastewater-treating anaerobic digesters from USA - AD_UKC057_MetaG | ecosystem: Engineered > Bioreactor > Anaerobic > Digestate | place: USA...
CCGCGCTGGATGCCGGATTGCTACAATCTGGTCGGGTTCACGGTGGAGGCACCGGGCGGGCCGACCTTTCGGCAGTTCTTCCAAGGATCACCGGCGCACGCGCAGAGCAAGATTTAGCGGCTCGTCAACGGCACGTGGCGTCAGGTGCTTGCGCCGGATTCGGAAACGCTGCGGCCGGGGGAAGCGTTCTGGATCTACTGCAAGGGTGCCTCGGACTACCCCGGGCCGTTGCAGGTCACGACAGCGTCGAAAATGGCGGTCTATCTGTCGGGCACGACGCCGTGCCGGCTGATGTTTCTGAACCGGGCTACGCACCCGCTGTCATTCACGCTGGAGCAGGTGACGGCCGGCAACAGCGATGTGCCGATGTCGGCCCGGATTTCCGTATTCAGCGATCGCGTGGTCGGACAGGCCGGGACGGCGGCGGTCGATTTTCCGGCGGGTGCGTGGTCGCAGGCGTTCCCGGTGTACGAGGCGGGGGCGGGCGTGACGCTGCCGCTGTCGCTGCGGCCGGGCGGTTTGGCCGCAGGCACATACCACTCATTGTTGAAAGTCACCACGGATATCGGCTCTGTGACGTATGTGCCGGTCACGGCGGTGAACGAGTGAAAGCCAGACATGGAGGGGAGGGCCGCGCATGAACACGAAAAGATGTTGCCGGACAACGAGGTTGCGGATGGCGCTGTACGGTGCTGTGGGCCCGCTCTGCCTGCTGGCGGTATTCTGCGGGGCGTTGGCGGACGGCGTCACGCCTTATGCCGGGCTGTGGGTGGGCACCGTGGCGTTGGGGCGTGTGAATGAGGTGACAATCGCCAAAGATGAGAACAATGTGGATGTGGCGCTGGATCCGGCTGTCCCGACTGTCACGGCCGACCGCGCCGACATCCTGCTCATCCTGCATGTCAACGGTGCCGGTCAGGCGAGCCTGCTCAAGGACGTCGCGGTCATGAACAGAAACGTGTCCGGCCTGCCGGGCGCGAGCGTGGCCGATGCCGCGGCGGCGCGCTCGGACGAGAGTTCGCTTTCGCTGGTGACGGACCCCGGTCTATACGCCGAGTTTCCGGCCCAGAAGGCCATTCATCTGTCGAGCGTGGTCTTTGATTTTGGCGACGCGCAGGCGACGGCAGCCGTCGACGCGCTGGTCGCCGGTGTGGTGGCGCAGGCGGTCGCGTACGTGCAGGGGGTGACGCCCGGCCAGATCGACACCGCAGCCGAGCGCAATGCGTTGGTCAATGCGCAAGGTCCGGTGATCGCGGCGGATCAGGCGGGCAGCGTGGGCGCAGCCGATGTGGCGGCCGGTTTCAGCGCGTTTCTGAACACCTTCACGCCGTCGATCGTGCAGGCGGTGGCCTCGGCGCCGGACGGGCCCGACGCCCAGCAGATGACGGCGGCGGCGCAGGCGTTGCGCGATGCGTCATTCTACGGGGACACGCGCGCGCTGGAAATGGTTGAGGCCGTGAAGGCGGCCGGTGCCGTCGCGGCGCTCAATGTCGCGGCACGCTTCGCCGACACGGCGAACCTGTATCAACGGTATGTGTGCGGCAAGCTCTTTGGCGATACTGTTTGGGCGGCGGCGGCGTGTGTCGCGACGAATGCGGCGCTGACGGTTCCGGACCTGAAGGGCGGCGTCGCCAGTGCGGCCGCCAGCGAGGCGCTGCGCATTCAGGCGCTGTCCTCGCCCTACACCGACACGTGCGCTATGGACGCGCTGGATGCGGTGCTGGCGGCCGTGATCGAGGCCGCGCAAGCGGCGTCCGGCCAGACGCAGGCGGATCGCGAGCGCCTGGCGGCCGAGGCCGGCAAGGCCGCACTCGCGCAGCGCGTGGCGCGCTATCCGTTGCCGCTGACCGCGCCGACCCGCGATTACACCGCTTTTGTGACCTCGGTGCCGTTTGCCGGAGCGCCGCTGGTTGCGGCGCGCGCCGCTCTGGCGGCCGGCTTGCTGGAGAAGGCCGACAATCCGTTGACGTGGCCGGCGCGCGTGCCGGCCGTGGCGCGCGATGCGGCCGTGAATGCCTTGCAGGCAGTCTATGCTGCGGCCGCGCTCGCGGTACGGCACGACGTGCCGTTGGCGGGCACATTCGGGCCGGGGTCCGGCGATCCCCGTTATACGGCGGAGGTGCAGCCGCCGGAGCTGCTCGGGCCGGCCGGGCTGGCCGGCACGATCCGGCTGCCTGCCAACCATCCGACCCATCCGTTCCGGCACAGGCGTCATCCGGATCACAGCACCGGGATTGATCTCACGCGCCTGATCCGGATCGACTTCGATGGGGAAACGGCGACCAACGGTGTCATGCCGGTGGCCTACGGCGTGGCGAGCGTGACGGGTGTCTACCGCGAGGAGATTTTCGGACTGCACAAACCGCTGGGGGCCAACAAGGACATCGGACTCAAGGCTGAGGGGCGGTTCCAACTCAACAGGGTCAGCCGCATCGACACGCTGAACGCGCAGTGACGGGAGAACGGCCATGAAAGCAAAGCGAATCAGAGAGAGGGGCTTGACGGCGGTTGCCGGGATGCTTTCGGTCCTGCCGCTGACCGGCGTGCTGGCGGCGACGACGCCTATTCCGTTTACGCTGACGGTCACGCCGAAGACTGGCGGGGTCACGCAGTTTTCGTTCTTGAACGAATCGACGGAACCGATCATCGGCATTTTGGTAGAAAAAGATACGGCGGCCGGGTCGGTCAAGTTCCTGAAGTTGAAGGATGACTGCCTGAGCAGCGGCATTGTGGAAACACCGAGCTACAACTCCTCCAACGACGTATACGGGGCGGTGCGCGAGGTGTATCGGGGTATTCCGACTTATGCGTCGGCCACGGTCATCAACAGCGCGCTGCTGGTCGCCGCGACCAATACGTTCCCCAACGGTCAGGCTACCAACCTGTTGGGCGATGTCACGTCACGTTCACAGATCAAAACCGGCTCTTTCCAAACGCCGCGCAATTCGATCAATGATTTCTGCGTCCAGCGGCTTCACGCCTACGTCAGCATTCCCGCCGATGGGACCTACCGTTTCAAGATGACCTCAGATGACAACGGCGTCCTGACGTATGAAAAGACGGTGTCGTCCACCAGCAGTCCGCACGCGCTTCCTGTTCCGCGGTTGACGTGCAGTTGGCCGCATCTGTCCTGGATCGGGCTGCCGATTTTCAATACGTATTACACCTACTGGAGCTGGGATCATTTCAGTTATAGCGACAGCACCAATTATTTCACGAAAGGCGATGTGGTGTATGTCGCTGCCTACGCCATTGATACGGGAGGGGGCGACCACATCCGGATCGGTTGGTCCTACACGCCGGCGGATGATCCCACGGTGGTCGTCGATGAGGTCATTCCGCTCGCCTATCTTTCAACGCAGGGCGCGAATGGTTGGCCGGATCTGATCCGAACGCTGATCGATCCCACGGCCATCGCCGCAGAACCCTCGCATACCATCCGGATCAAGGAGATCGGCACCTTGGGATGGGGACATGAGTATATGTTCACGGCATATTTCGAAAACACGCTGACAAAGGCGACAACCGAGCTGTGGAATCTGCCGTCGACCCGGACACCCACCAAAGTGACCGCCATGGGGGCGTACGGCAATCAGGGGACCCTGATCTTGGGGAGCACGGCTTCCACCGAGTTGGACAAACAATACGTGTTCAAAACCGACGACCGGCCGTTGAAGTTGAACGTGCAGTCGGTCGATGAGTCCGGCAACATCATGACGAGCCTGAACCGGTTCACGGTGGAGGTCCGGGATCCGACAATGCCTGACGGTTTGCTGGTCTCGGTCACCAATCCCGTGTCCGGCACGTTCAGTCATCCCTACCTGCGCAGAGGCATGCAAGTCCGGGTGACCGTACCCCAAGCGATTTATTTTGACCGTGCCGGCGCATTCATGTACGCATCCGGTGGGGACGGCGCCACGCAAACCAATGCGTACGAACGCTACGGGGCGGCGGGCCTCAGTATCAACAATTCGGCGCCGACCGGCGACGCCACCGAATATGAGGCGGAGCTTCAGCAGGATCTGACCGTCAAGATTCGCTGGAACCATCAATACGCGCTGCGGGTCAAACAGGATTTCACGAAGACCGGCAGCCGCTTGCTGACCGAGCAGGGCACGCACTGGGCGGGGCCGCTGACCTCGGGGGCGTCGGGCAGTCCCACGCATGATGCCATGGCGTTACATTGGATCGACGCAGGCGTGGATGTGGTGGACCAGATAGACGGGCAGATTCTGGACACATCGCACGCCGGCATGAACCTCGACGTGCGGTTTGTGCCGTTTGGCTACATTGCCGAGGGTAGTGCACTGGGGTTGCACTGGTCGCCGAACAGCACGGCCATCCGTACAAACCGGTTCGAGGTGGGGCAGGCGCCTGCCGCTCGCCAGCAGGTCAGCGCGTTTACGATGCGTTCGTGGGCCACCTTGACCTATCGCTGGAAACTGCAGTACGGCGTGCGGGTGAGCAGCCTGCTCAGCACGGGTGGCGGTAACTTGGCGCGCGTGTACGACAGCGCAGGGCTTGTCGGCGCGTTGGACGGCGTCTACTGGTTTGATGAAGGCACGCCGGTCAACGTGCTGGCGCGAGCTAACATCGGCACTGAAACCTCGCAGGCGCTGACCGGCTGGACACTGGGCGACGGCTATTACTTCAGTCTGTCGGGCGGTACGATCGACACCGGCAGCGGTGCGCTGTCTGGCACGACCGCCATTCCCGTCGTGGACGGCAGCCCGGTGGCCCGGTGGCTCAAAGAGGTCATCCTGCCTGACAGTCCGCGTCTGCGCGGCATGGAGATCCCCTCGCTGGACCGGCCTGTGTATGTGTCATGGCAGTTCGGCGATCAGGTGTTCACAGATCCCTCGGTGCCGATCGGCGAGTCAGTGTTCCAGGGGATGATAACGGCGCTGCCCGCTTCGGTGCAGCTCGCCATCCAGGCCAAAGAACCGGATTCCGTGTCTGATCCTACCGCCACGGTGTGGGACTCGAACGCGGCGTGCCTCTACCCGGTTAAGCCGGGCGACTACACGGCGACGTGGAGCGCGGACGGCGTCACCGCGACCGTGCGGTTCAAGGCGGAGTGGCCGGCGTTGCCGCATTACCGCCACATCGCCGGCGCTCCGGCTGTCGAACTGACTCCGGATGTGAACGGAACATTCATCTTCAAACGGCTGGCGCACACTGAGAATGCGGCGACCATCATGCAGACCAGCCAGTTCACGGCGGACGCGGCCGGCCGGTCTGTTCTGCAATTCGCTGAGGTCAAAAAGATCGGGCGCGGCGAACCCAAAGAGTATGTCAGGGTCCGCGTCGCGCAAACGGTCAACCTGTCAGACAGCCTCGCGGTCAACGGCAGCAGAACCGCAGTGATCGGGCGTGCCGTCCGCGATCCTCTGGATCTCGCCAACCTGGGCACGGGCCACCTGGTGTATCAGTCTGGCGTTCGGTACAATGCGAGCATCTATGACGGGAGCCGGTTGAGCGGCATCCGGAGCGCCGACGTCTATGACCTCATTAAACTGCGGTCGCTGACCGCTGAAAAAGTCGTGATCAATCCCGGAGCCTTGCCGGGCCCCGTCATCCCTGTGAACGCCCATCCGAACGTGCCGGACGCGAACCGCATCACGGTGGTGTGGTATAATGACCCGGCGCGCAACGACGGCATCCTGTGGCCTTACGCGGCGCGTAAGTATGCGGCGCGTTGGCCGCAAAACCCGGACGAAGGGCTCGGCCGGATTGTGATTGCCAGCGAGTACGGCAACGAGAGCGTGGATGCTTCCGGAGCCGATCAGGTGATCGCCGCCGCGACCAACGGCGCTCCCGCGGCCACCACCTATGTGCCGTCGCGGTTCAGCGACCTCAAGGTCTATGCGCAGAATAACCCGGCGCTGCCCGGTTACAATCCCAACGAAGAGCATGCGTTGATCGCGCCATCGCTCCGTTACGCCGATGTCTCGCCGCGCCCCCAAGCGGTTTACGCGTTGCGCAACAACGACCTCAACAACCTGAACCAGCAGTACACATCTGACGCCTACGTGCTTGTGCAATTCTTTGACACGCTGCTGCACGAGTACGGCATGCGCGTCTACACGGTGCAAAAAGAGGACGCTGCGCGCGGTTACCGGTTTGCAGCGCCCGCCCTGATCGCTATCACCGGCAAGGACCGCGAGCCGACCGTGACGGTCCCCGCGAGCGGCGCCGACCTGACTGCAGAGCCCAGCAAGCGGATCGAGGCGGGCGAGCCCGTGATTCCGTTCTATCCGCTTGGCGTGGTGGAGGGTGCCGTGCCCAGTCCCGAGTCGTTCGGGCAGAACATCAAGGGGCAGCGCACCTTCTGGAAAGATCACAAATCGACGCGCTGGGCGGTTTCTGGCGGCACGAACGCCTGGTTTACGGTGTCGGCCTTCTATCCGCTGCAAGGCGATTTCTGGTGGCCGTCGGCGAATGCGGCCGTGCTGAATGTCGGCGACCGTCTCCCGTTCCTGCCGGCCGCCGTGACGCTGTCGGAGCCTGCGCGCGACCTGCCGGTTAAAATCCTCTATAAGGGTGATTGGCCGCGTCTCGCGCCGATTCTTAAAGCCGGCGAGACGCTGACGTATTCCGGCGGCGAATATCGGGCGGACAACCCCACGATGGTCGTGGATGGCGAGACCGTGCAGACGCCGGGCCTGCCGGCCGTGACGGCCTTTGCGGTCACCGAAGTGATCTTCGACGCCATGAATCCCGAGGGGCGCAGCGACATGCTGACGAACCGCTGGACCGTGCGCGCCGCCCAGGTGCTTGAAACGCGGCGCGTGGCGCTGCCCAACCTTTCCTTCCCGGATGAGTTACGCCCTGCGGCCGGTAAATCCCGCGAGTATAAGGGGCGTTACGCATTTAAGGATCTGCCCGCCTCGCTGCAGAAACGCGTGGGTTATGATCCGGTCGCCGGCGTCTTGGAGATCAAGGGTTTCCTGAACGAAAAGAGCAATACGGACGCCACATTGACCGCTTCCCCCGGAGCGGTCTATGTGCTGGAGCCCGACATTCTGACTCTGCCGGAAAAACAGGAGCTGCTCGGCCTTTCCGAGAATGCGGCGTGGCGCGCGGCGGTTGAGGCCTTGTACCTGTTGACGCGCAATCCCAACGGCCTGGATGCCGGACTTTACGGTGCAGGGGCCTACGCGGTGGGCTTGCAGCCCAGGGTCGCGCGCGACGCGTTCGGGATCGCGTCCAACCGGCTCGAGAACGGGGTGACGGTCCCGATCACAGATCCCTGTGTCGCAGAAAACGCCCGCAACCTGGGCGTCGGCAGCGCGCTGGTCCCGAATGGCGCCTTCCTCGATCCGGCCGTGACGGACTATCCGGAGATCAGTTGGGTGACGGTCGCGGAGAACAACGATCCTTCCATGGGCGGTTCCCCGGTGACCCTGCACGTCATCAAAGTCGACCGGCGCGCGCGCTACCGCGGCGCGATCAAGACAGTGTTTTCGGACAACGTCTTCGATGAAAATGTCGTGCTGCGTCATACCGGCGACTTCGGCGCGAATGCCGACGATCTGGTGTATGAGTGGTGGTATCGTCCGGACGACGGCGCGCTCAATGTGCCGCCTCCCTTCAAAGCGGACCCGCAGTCTGCGGGCGATTGGAAGCTGTTCCCCGATCTCTCCGGCAAGAACGGTGCCGGACGCACGGAGATCCTGCTCAAAGGCGACCCCAATGCCCCGGAGGCGCTGCTGGCGGATTCGTGGTGGTTTGTGCGGTATCGGCATAAGCGCGACACCGTCCAAGGCAGCGACTGGGCGGTCATGCAGCCTGATAACTCGCAGTCGGTCAATTACGAGTGGGCGGGTGCCGGCAACAGCGATCCCTTCCATGATTATGACCAGAACGGCATTTCGGATTACAAGGCGCAGCTTTCCATGGGATGGATCAAGAGGGTGCTGGACGCGGTCAACCCCTACGAGGCGCGCATCACCGATTTCTCGGGTGAGGCCCCGACAACCGTCTCTTCGATGCTCCAACAACTCGGCCCGCGCTATGAGGGCGCCGTCGCGCTCAATCCGGATAAGAACGTGATCGAAAACGTCGGCCTGATCGAACTCTATCAAACGATCCTCAACCGGGCGTCGGACTTGAGCATCAACCTGTCGACGCCGGTTTCGACCCCGGCGATCGCCAACGCCCTGCAGCTCGCCTCGACGCGGTTGTCGGACTTCTACACGCTGCTCGGTAATGAGGCCTACGTCGACGCCAAGGACCCCACGATCGGATACGGGTCGTCATCGGCGGAGTATGGCGCTGCCGCGCCGGCCGTCTTCGCCTTCCAAAACCAGACCGCTTCGCTGCTGGAAGAGGAACTGGATCTTCTGCGCGGGCAGGATGACAACATGGTGCGTCCGGTCTACAACCGGCTCTTCTGGAACTTCACCAAGGGTGAGGGTGAGGCGGCCTACGCCATGAACTATGCCATCAGCGACATCACCAAGGACGGATTCATCAACGAAGATGACGCGATGGCCCTTTATCCGCAAGGTCATGGCGATGCGTGGGGCCACTATCTCACCGCCCTGACCCAGCAGTACAATCTTCTGCGCCATCCCTTCTTCAACTGGGTCTCGCGCGCCGAGTTCTATGCGCTCAACGATGTCGTCATGAAAGTGGATTTTCTTGATGAACGCAAGTTCGCGCAGATCGCCGCGCAGAAAGCGAAGGCCGGCTCTGAGATCGTGAGCAACACCTATCGTCAGCATTACGTCGAGGATGAGACGGCGCAGTGGCAGGGCTACACCGACGTGAATCGCGACCGCGCCTGGGGCGTTCAGGACTGGGCGCGCCGCGCCGGACAAGGGGCGTACTTCGATTGGATCACGGCCAATGCCCTGCTGCCCGCCGAGCATCCCAATGAAACTCTCACGGGCATTCAGAAAGTCGACCGTCGGGAGAATGTCGACATCGCGGTCGTTTCCGCCCATCTCAACCAGATCCAGACAACCTTGAATAATGCGAACAACGGCCTGACCCCGTTGGGGGTGTCCGCGAAAGCCGTGCCGTTCGACATCAATCCCTACAGTTGGGATGACGGCGTATTCGGGCGTACGCATTTCGAACAGATCTTTGACCGCGCGCTCAAAGCTTTGGGAAATGCCAAAACGGCGTGGGACACGGCCAATGCCGCGCAAAACAGGCTCCGCGCCATCGCCGTGACCGAGCAGGATTTCCGCAACGACGTCTATCAGCAGGATATCGCGTACCGCAATCAGCTTGTCGAGATCTTTGGGCGCCCCTATCCCGGGACGGTCGGCGCCGGTAAATTCTACCCGGACGGCTATCTGGGGCCGGATCTGGTGTTTTACATGTACGTGGGCGCGAATAGCACCGCGTACAGCGCGTTCCCGAAACCGTCCGCGTCGGCCGTGCAGTTCAACAGCGACGGGTCGCTGGCCGGCGGCACTCTGAAGGATGTCCTCGACCGCTCCGAATTGCTGAAAGGCACGGAAAGTTACCGCGTGAATGCGAGTGACCTGCTGAACAGCGTCTCGTCGCTGTTCGGCGACCTGGCGAACACCACCGGTAATGCCGCGCTGGCCAAGGCGGCGGACGGCCTGTATGACCGATCGGCCGCCGATTTCAGCGGCACCAACAATCCGCTTGCGGACCTTGATTTCGAGCTTCCCGCGACGGCCAGCATGTACTCGCTTCAGGCACCGGAGGCGTGGGGCGAGCGTCCGGCGGTCGGCGAGCTTCAGTCGGTTATCGCGGAGATGCTCCAGGAGCAAATCGTGATCTGCCAGACGCTGGGCAAATACAAGGACCTTTGGCTCGACCTTTACCGCGCCATTGACCTGATGACGCTCCAATACGCGACCAAGGAGAGTACAGCCAAGCGAACCCAAGACTGGTTGATTTCTAAGTCGGTCATCAAGACCGTGCTGAGCGCCGCGCAAACTTTGTTTGAAATCGTGGAGGAAACCGGCGAAACGGTGACCCGGACTGCACAAGGCGTGATTGTCGGTATTCCGTCCACGACGCCTACGGTGGGGTTGGCGAATTCGCTCGGCGACGCATTGGCCCCCGTCAAAGCGGCCTCGCTCTCCTTGGCGTATGCGGTTGAGTCCGGCATGGGCTGGGCCGGCGTGACCGCGAAGATCATTGAGTTCGTCAATGAAGCCGCGCTTGAAATCGCGCAAGACACGGTCGAGATGTACAATGCCGACGACGAGCGAAAGGCCGCATACGCCGACCTGATCGCGGGTGTCGATGACGCGCTGGACGACGAGCCCGACCTGCGCGCCGACATCTTCGCCCACGCGGAGCAGTTGCGGTCGCTGGCCGAAAAGTACCGCACCCTTATCGCCAAGGGGGCCCTGCTGATGGATGAGCGTGAGGCCTTCAACAAGCGGGTCGCCGCCCTGGTGCAGCAGAATCGCTATCAGGATATGACCTTCCGCGTCCAGCGCAATCACGCCCTGCAGAATTACAACCGGCTGTTTGACATCGCCGCACGCTATGTCTATCTCGCCGCCAAGGCCTACGACTATGAGACGAGCCTGCTCCCGGATGACCCGGGGTCGCCGTCCGCGTTTTACAGCCAGATCAATCAAGCCCGCACCCTCGGTCTGATCGACGACGCGGGTGCGCCCCATCTCGGCGACGGACTGGCTGGTGTTTTGGCGCATCTGGAGATGAATTACAGTGCGCTTGAGAACCAGCTCGGGCTGACCAATCCGCAGCTCGAGACCGGCAAGCTCTCGCTGCGCGCCGAAAAATACCGCATCTTTCCGGACGGTTACGAGCCTTCGGGAGACTCCTCCGGCTGGAGCGGTCTCGCGGATGCCGGCGAGAACTGGAAAGATGTGCTGCGGCGCGCCCGTGTGGATAACCTCTGGGATGTGCCGGAGTATCGGTTTATGGCGCGTCCGTTCGCGGACGGCACGGGGGAAGACGGTTCGCAGGCGCTTGAGCCTGGCCTTGTTTTGCGCTTCTCCACCCAAATCTATGCCGGTAAGAATGTGTTCGGCCATCCGCTGGCGGGCGGCGATCATGCGTATGATCCCTCGGTTTACGCCAACCGCATCCGCAAGGTCGGAGTCTGGTTCTCGAACTATCAGTCCTCGGATGTGCTCAACGATCTCGCCGTCGCACCGCGCGTGTACCTGATCCCGACGGGCGTGGATGTGATGCGCGTTCCGAATGCCGTTTCGCCGAATCAGATCCGGCTCTGGAACGTCCTGGATCAAGCCATCCCGATCCCGATTTCAGGGATCGACGCGAAACTTCCCTATTCCAGCTTCGTCCCGCTGCTGGACTCGCTCGACGGCCGTATCGGTTTGCAGCGCCGTTTCTCCAGCTTCCGTGCCTATCACGATGCGGGCGACGCGGTTAACAGCGATGAGCTGGTCACCGATTTCCGTCTGGTCGGGCGCTCTGTCTGGAACACGGGCTGGGTGCTCATCGTGCCGGGAAGAATGCTCAATGCAGATCCGGACGAAGGGCTTAATCGCTTCATAGAACAAGTCACGGATATTAAACTGGTCTTCGAGACCTACGGCTTTTCCGGCAACTGAGAAAGGAACCTGTCATGAAAACCCTTCTCACGACAACTGGCATCCGGCAGACAACGAACGTCGAGTGTCGCGGGCGTGCACGGCGGTCTGCGCCGCGCGCGTTCGCGGCACTCACAGCATGGCTCCTGCTGACGATCAACCTCAACGCGTCCCAGATCAGCGAGCCGGCGACCCTCTTTTACGGCAAAGTCGTGGGAACCGCCGATGTGCAGCCGTGCCTGATCACCGAGGGTCGGCTGACCTGGGTCATCCGGCGTTCGGACGGCGTTGACGTGACACTCAAAGCCTCGCTCTTCGCCTACCACAACGGCCTCTATTCGTATCGGCTGGACGTGCCGCATGCGGCAATGGGGTTGGGGCTCACCGCCGGCAGCGAGAGCGTCCCCCTGTCACTGTATGAGCAGACGCACCGGCACCAGAGCGTGACGCTCGACGGCGAACCGGTGACCTTGTTGGGCCCCGCCGGAGCGGTCTTCACGTCCGCGCAGCTCTTGCGGTCGGCGACGTACCGTCTGGATCTCGGTGTCGACCGCCGGTCGGCCGATTCAGACGGTGACGGTCTGCCGGACTGGTGGGAGGACCGTTACGGGCTGGACAAACAGGCGCACGACGCCGACCAGTGTTTCGGGACAGGCGGACTGACGGCTGCCGAAGCGTACCTGCAAGGGTTGGATCCCACCGCAGACCATACCCTTCCGGTTTTGAAGACCTGCGAGACGGTCGTCTATGCAGGCGGTTGTACGGCGCTCTTGCTGGATGCCGCCGATCTCGACACGGCACCTTCCAACCTTCTCTACACGGTGACCGCGTTGCCCTACGGCGGAAGTTGTATTTTGGACGCCGAAGGCGGGCAACAGACGCTTGCTGTCGGTGCCACGTTCACGCAGGCCGACGTGTTGCAGGCCCGGCTCCTGTATGCGCACGCCCCGGAAGTCAGCGACCCGGGCGTGCTCGGGCTCGCGCTCGGCGACGGCCAGCATGCGCCGACAGCCTGCGAGGTGCGGCTGTTGCTTTATGAGCCGGCATTGAGCGAGCAATCCCTGCGCAGCGACCTGTACCAGTACGCGAACGCCGGGTTCGTGGTGGCTGAAGGGGATGCCGTCAACGTGTCGCATTCGGCGTTGGCATACGCATTGGCGGGAGCCGACCCGACCGGCGGACAGGCCGATGATGTGCTCTACTGCAGCGCGGAGGCGCAGTGTGCGGCAGGCGGGCCCGGCGCCGACCGGTTTGTGGTGACGGCTTTTGACGGGAACGCCCTTGAATTGACCGATTTTTCCGTTGCGGAGGGGGATGTGCTTGACCTTTCGGGCGTGCCGGTTGCGGACGGTATTCCGCTGCTCAGCGCTTTCACGCTGGACGCGGTGGAGGGCGGTGGCCGGATCGCGTACGCGGGCGGTTCGGTCACGGTGGGGGGGCTTGACCCTGCACAGGCCGATCTCTCCGACCTTGTTTGCTTGGGTCGTGTGCGGGTGCCCGACGGTGTCGTTCTGGAGGCCCGGGTGAGCGTGGCCGCGACGACGCCCTACGCTTACCGCAACGGCCCCGCCAACGGCTGTTTCACCGTGACGCGCGCGGGGAATCTGGCTCCGGATCTCTTGGTGGGCCTGCAAATAACCGGTTCTGCGGTGAATGGTGCCGACTACGCCTACATCCCGAATGCCGTGAGAATCCCGTCCGGCGTGTCGTCGCTGGACATCGCCGTGTCACCCTATGTGGTGGGCGGAGTCTTGGAGAAGGTGGTGGCGCTGTCGCTGCAATCTGGGACAGGGTACCGGTTGGGCGCGGCGACGCAGGCTTCCGTGACGATCGTGCCGCTCAAACCCTGCGTGTATGTGGACGCCTTTGAACCGCTGGCCGTGGTTGAGAGCGGCGAGCCCGGATCGTTCATCCTCTGGCGCGACGGTGTGACGGACACATCGTTGATTGTCAAACTTGTTTCAGGCGGAACGGCCGTCAAGAACGTGGATTATGTGGCTCTCGTTAACGCATTGACGCTGTCGGCGGGCGAAAGCGAACGGTTGGTCACCGTGACGCCGCTCGCGGGTGCAACCTTCCCGGGCGGTGCTAAAAAAGTGACGCTCGGTGTTGCGCCCAGCACCACCGGCAGTTATCTCACGGGGACGGCGCTGCCTGCCGAAGTGACGCTCGTGCAGCGGTATGACACGTTCAGTGCGTGGCTGGCGCGCCAGGCCGAGAGCGGTGCGCAGCCTGCCGGCCTGGACGGCGCGACCGACGATGGATTGTTCCGTGTGTATGCATTCGGCGGGAATCCGGACGGAAGCGAGACCGAAGGGATGCCGCGGCCGTTGCTGCAGGACGGGCAGTTGGTTGTGAAGGTGAGGCAACCGCTGTGGCTTTCGGATGTCACGTATACCGTCAGCGGCTTCACCGATTTGTCCGCGCCGGCAGCCTCGGCCGCAGACTGGGTTGAGGTGGAGGCGCCGGAGGGTGAGCCGAGCGGGGCAGAGTGGCACTATTACCGTCTCAACGGTTCCGGACGGCAAGGGTTCATCTCGGTGAAAGCGAAAACCTTACAGCCTTGATTCAGGAACGCCGTTTGTCGGACGGGAGGGGTTAGGGTGTACGAAATCCAAGCAGTTTATGAATAAAGGTGTTCCAGTGAAGAATGTGGTGAAGCATGGGGTGATCGCTGTGTGGGCAGCGTGCATCGTGGGCGTGTGGGTGGCGGGGTGTAAGCCGGCGACCGGGCAACGAGATGGCATAGGTTCACCCGTGCTGGCCGAGGTCGGCGGGCGCGTGATCACGCGGGCTGATTTCGAAAGGGAGGCCGCGCGCCGCCGCGCGTCCGGCGATCCGGTCGGATCGGTCAAAGAGCTGCTGGACCAAATGATCGAACGCGAGGCGATGCTGGTCAAGGCCGAGGCCTCCGGCATTGCGCAGAGCGACGCCTTCCGGCGCGAGACGGAAGGCCGCCTGCTCTCGCAGTGGGTTGCGTCGACGCTCGCCAAGGAGCGGGACGGCGTGACGGTGACGGAGGATGAGTTGCAACGCGCGTATGAAGCGCGCAGAGAGTCGGCCTTTACGTCAGCCGCGTTGACGCGCTTGGCCATCCTGTATCGGAAGGTTTCCGGCGGCAACCGTGATCAGGCGGTGGAGGCGGTTGAGAAAAATCTGCGCGAGGGTGTCGCGATGTTCGAGAAGGACCGCCAGGCGGCCACCAACCAGGGCCGGTTGCCGGGCTTCGGGAAGATGGCTGCCGATTATTCCGAAGATACCGTCACGCGGTACCGGGGCGGGGATTTGGGCTGGTTGAATCTGGATCACGGCGAACATCCGCGTGTGCCCGGCGCGGTGCTCGCGGTGGGCGCGAAACTGGAGCAGGGCGCCGTGAGCCAGCCGATCCGGGCCGGCGACGGTGTGTATGTGGTGATGAAAGACGGCGAGCGGGCGGCGAAGCAGATGCCCTTCCGGGAGGCGGTGCCGCTGCTGCGCCGCAGACTCCTGCGCGAGAAACAGCGTGCGGCTGAAGAACGGTTCAAGGCTGAAGTGCTGGGCGCGGTGCCGGTAAAGGTGCATGCGGATGCGGCTGAGGGGTTGAGCCTGCCTCAGCCGGGCGGGAAACCGGTGACGTCTCCCGGGGAGTCGCTGCCGGCCATGCCGATGCGTTGACTGACAGGGGATGGACGCGATGCTCCGGGTCGAGGCCTCGGGACGCATCCTAAGGGAGAGTGGTATGAAAACGACACAGACGGTTTGTCGATGGATCGGTGTGCTCTGCCTGTTCGCCGGAGTGGCGTGGGGCGGAACGGTGACCGTCACGCCGAGTTCGAAAACCTATCTGCAAACCGAATTGACGGTCGGCACGCCGGTCTCTTTGCCGATTACCTTGCAAGGATGGGGAGCCACCAATCTGACGGTGTCGGCCTCTGGCGGCGGGACCGTCTTCTCATCGGTGGTGACCCCTTTGGGTGCCATGCCGCAAACGACGGAGCGCACGCTCTATCTGTACCCGCTGGGGGGCGCCGGCAGCACGACGGTGACGGTCACGGTGACTGCAAGCGGCTTAGATCCGGTTTCCACCTCGGTGTCGCTCACCGTGACGCCGATTCCGCTGTTGAACGGGCTCCAGGCCACGGCCACGTTTAATGAAGACACCGTCTATTCGGACGCCTTTTCCGTGACCTACTGGGGGAGTTCAAGCGCGCTCACGTGGACGGCCTCTATCCAGACCGGGGGCGACGTGCTTCAGAGTGCCGTGATCAGCGGAGCCGGGTTGAGCCGCACCCTGACGATCACGCCAAAGAGCAACAAGAACGGAACGGCCAGCGTGTATGTGAGTGTCGCGGACGGCGCTCACACCGCTTCTCAGACGGTGGATGTGACCGTTACGGCGATCCCCGACGCCCCTCAGGTCGCGGGCTTGTCGGCGACCATGAATCTGCAAGAGGATGTTTCGACACAGCTTGTTTTTACCGTCACAGACTTGGATGACGGCGATTCTGGTCCGATATCTTCGACGGCGGCTGTGGCCGGAGGCGCCACGTCCTTGTTTGCCACGGTTTCAATCGAGGCGACGACCCTGCACCTAGTACCCCACGACGACGCATACGGCTGGTGTACCGTCCGCGTGGTCACAGCGAACAGTTTCCTGGCGACGACGAATTCAATCCGGGTGAACGTGCGGCCCGTGGCGGATGTGCCGGTTATCTCTTCCTGGCTGACGGGGCCGCTGGAGTTGGACGTGGGCGGGTTAAAGATCGCGTCGCTGTTCCCTTCGGTGTCCGTGACCGACGACGATCACGAGGCTTATCGCAACGGTACCAGCAACGAGTATTTAAAGGCCACGGTGGCGATCGATAACCAGACTCTGCTGTTTGCTTCCGGGACAGGTACGTCAACGACCAACCTGTCGGCAGGCTCGGTGCCCGCTGCGGTGACGGCGTGGTTGCGCAGTCTTTCACTGTATCCACCCGAGTCGACCTACGCGCCGGTCGGCACCGCCATCACCAACACGCTGTCGCTCCGTGTATACGGATTCGGGTCGAACGACATGCTGAGTGTGACCAGCACCGTGCCGGTGATCCTGACGAACCGCAACCACCCGCCCACCTTTATCCCCAGTGTCAATCCGAGCACGATGCAGGAAGGGCAAACCCTCACGCCGTTCGAGATCAGCAATGTCAACGACCTGGACGCGATTCATACGGCGTTCACCCTCGTGCTGTCTGTCAGGCCTGAAGATGCCGCGCTGGCTGTTCTCAGCACGCCAGGGAGCCTTTACGGCAATGCATCCGAACTGAACACGCAATTGCGCAATGTCGGCATAACGGCCATGAGCGGCGTCTTGACGACGCCGTCTACCAATATCACGGTCCGCTATGTGCTATCTGATTCGATCGACAGCGTGACAAACGAGGTGACGCTAGCCATCAACCAGGCGGCCACTGCGCCGGTGATCAACGGCATCGATGAACTGACCGCCTACTATACGGTCAGTGACATCGAAACCGTGATTCCGTTTCCGACTGTCATCACCTATGACGTTGACCAAGGCGGGCAACAGATGTTGCGTGCCGACTTTTCCGTTTCGGCCCCCTCCTTGGGCGCGCTAACCGTAGACGGTGCCGCCACCTCGTCTTTTTCCTTGCAGTCCCAAACCGCCTTGCAGACGCTGTTACGCAGCCTGAGGTTTGAGCCTGTGCCCGGTGCGCTTGCGATCGGTTCGAGCGCGGAAGTCGTGCTTGTTCTGACCGTGACGGATGCAACCGGCCTTGCAACGGTCAATAGCCTGACACGCGTGTTCATTACGGCGGTCAACAAGCCGCCGCGTGTCACGGTGCCGCTCATGCAGCCGCTGCTGCTGCCGCCGGATGCCGAAGCGCGGCCGTTTGCCGGCATTCTCGTCACCAATGACGACACCCATGCGGTGACGATGACGCTCACGTTGGACGATGACGCCAAGGGGACGTTGGGCAACTTGGGCGGATTCTCGCACACGGGAGGCGAGTACACAATGTCCGGCACGCTCGACGCCATCAACGCGTCGTTGACCAACATGATCTACACGCTCAATCCGCTCTATGTGTTTCCTCCGGACAATCCGGGCGGGACGCTCTTTACGCTGACGGTCGAAGATTATCAGGTCAAACTGGGCCAGGCGCAGCTCTGGGTGCAAATTCAGAGCGCGCCGCGGAATCATCTGGTCACGCGCACGGCGAATGACGGCGCTCCGGGTTCGCTGCTGTTTGCCGTGGCGCATGCGGGTAACAATGATGTGATCACTTTTGCCCTGCCTGAATATCCAGCGGTCATTCGCGTGCCGGCCGCATTCGGGCCTATGGTCTTGGCTGCCTCGTTGACCCTCAAAGGCCCTGGAGCCGATCTGCTGACGATCTCCGGGGACAGCGACGGCGACGGGGATGCAGACACCCAGCTCTTTGTGGTGCAGGCGCATGCCGTCTTCGAAGGGTTGACGCTCGCGCGGGGAACGGCCGCTTTCGGCGGGGCGGTCTCGGTGGCGCAGTCGGGGTCGTTTGTGTTAAGGGCCTGCGCGATTGTGGACTGCGAAGCTGCGGAGTATGGCGGCGCGATCGACGTGGAAGGTTCTTTGCGCGTCGAGAAATGCTATTTCGCCGGGAACCGCGTGGCCGCGATGTCGGGCGGCGGCGGCGGCGCGATCTCGTTCTATTCGCCGCATGATTCCGTTATCGCCAATACGACGTTCGCAAGTAACCGTGTCGTGGATGCGGGCGGCTATGGCGGCGGCGCCGTGTATGTGGAACGCCTGAACGACGCTTCCATGAATCTGTCCGTGACGCACTGCACGTTTGCCGGCAATGCGGATGCCTCCGGCCACGCCAGTGCGGTCTTTGTCGTTGGGGGCAACTCGTTTGCCACGCTCAAAAACACGGTGCTTTCTGACTACAGCGAGGCGGACAGCGCGCGCAATATCGATGTGACCGGCGACGGCTGGATCGTGTCGGAGGGTGGCAATGTGTGCGACGATTCCACGCGCACCGCCCTCATGCAGGGCGGAGGGCTTTCGGTCTACCTGCTCACGCATGTGTCGGATCAGACGGATGTGGAGCCGGGACTGGGCGCCTTGTCGCAGGAGAGCGGCGACTCGACGCCCTTCTTCCCGCTGCAAATCAACAGCCCTGCGTTAGGTCGCGCGCAAAGCTCTGACATGGCGGTCGATCAGCGGGAGCGCATGCGGAGAACCGTGCCGAGCGATGCCGGCGCCGTGCAGCATGACGCGGCCGAGCGTGTCGCTATCACGGAAATTCAGGTGTCAGTCGGCGCCGGCGAGAGCGATCCTTTCATCGAGGTGTATGTGCCCCGCGACGGCTTCGAGACGGATCTCTCGGGCTTCACCCTGTATGTCAACGGCGTGGCGGCGCACACATTCGGCCAAGGCGACCTCGCGCTCACAAACAGCGTCTACCCGACGCTCGTTCCGGCAGCCGACATACCGGCCTCCTATCGGCTGCGCCCGGGCTGCGGGGTGGTGGTGGTGTTCCCCAAAGGCGCTGTTGCCGACTTCGACGGGTTCTCGCCGTTGAACCCCACGCCGGTTGTTCGGGGCTCGCAGGTGTCGGACGCGGCCGCCTTCGCTCAGCTTCTCTCGCCTTACGGCCAGGGCACGGTCATGATTGCCCGGTCCGCCGCTGCCTCACCGATCGTGGGACATGCGTTCCAGACGGTTTTCATCGACCCTGAGGCCGTCTCTGGCACCAGCCGGCTTGATACCGCGCAGAACGCGATCGCACTGGCACCTCAGGGCCGCGGGTTTGCGTTTCTGCCGCACAGCTCTGTCAGTGCCGAGATGCTGCGCGGATGGCGGGGACGGCCCGTCGTGACCGCTTCAGCCATCTTGCTGCAGTCGCCGGGCGCGACCGTCGACGGCATCCCCTTTGGCGTATTGAACGCGACGCCGGTTGCTGTCGATGACGCCGTCACGGTGACGGAAGACGAGATCGGTTTTTTCTTCGTCCTCGAGAACGATCTGGATGCGGACAATGACCCGATCATACTTGTCGACGTCAGCACAGGCCCCGGTCCTGATGCGGGCGATGCGGCGGCGGCCATCTCCAGCCTCGGAGCGGATGTGACGGTCGCTCCCGCCGCGACCCCGTTCCGCGGAACGCATCTCATCTACGATCCGCGCCAGGTCGCCGTCCTGCAGGCATTGCCGGTGGGCGTGGAAATTCTCGACACCTTCTGTTACGAGATCATCGACATGGGGGCTGCCCGTGTTGACGGCATTCCCGGCGGAACGATCAGTAACACCTGGATCACAGCCGTCAACCATCGCCTTCAAACAGGAGCGTCGGTGGTTCTTTCGGATGCTTCCGTCCCAGCCTACAACGGCACGTTCACGGTCGTCGTGATCGATGAGGACCGCTTTGCCATTCCCGTTCCGTTCGCGGGAGTGCCGGACGAGCCGGGAGCCTGGCAGACGGACGGGCCGCGTGTTCCCAGCGCACGGAGCGAGGCTGTCGTGACCGTCAAAGTCACCGGTGTCAACGATGCCCCGGTCGTCACGGGCGATGTGTTCACGAATGTGCTGGAGGGGACTTCAGTTCGCATCATGTCGCGGCCGGAACTGGCTGGCGCCGTGTTGAGCCTGTCGGGCGACCCTGTGCCTGTGCCGTTGCCTCATCCCGAGAACCTCATCGCGAATGATACAGACCCTGACAGCGACGATACGTGGCAAACGTTGCGTGTGGTCGGCGTGTTTGGCAGTGTCAACGCGATCACGGATTATGCGGGAACCCCGGGATCGGCACCTGTTGCCGTCACAGCGCCCGCGCATGGCCTGACATCCGGCACGCGCATTTTGATTGCGAATTACGGCGGCCATCCCTCTTACAACGGTTACCATACGGTCACGGTTCTGGATGAAAACACGTTGACGCTGCCGATCCTCTTTGCAGGCAATGACGCAGCGAAAGGTGTGTGGGTGATTCTGGACGAGGATAACCGTTATCATGCGTTCACCGATGCCGGTGCAACGGCAATGCTGACGCTACGGGCGGATCCGCGCGAAGACCATGTGATTTACGACACGGCGGGCTCCTCGTTCCTGGAGGGTTTGGCTGAAGGTGAGCTGTTCACGGACCGGTTTTATCAAGCGGTTGAAGACCGGCACGGCGCGATCGGCATCGGCCCGCTGGATGTTGTCGTGTGCGGTGTCAATGATCGGCCGGTGGTGCTGCCCGACCCGGTCGGGCTTGACGTTCTGGAGCCGCTCATCACGCCGGCCACGCCGTTGGCTGCGGTGTTGGCCGATGGTTTGGATCTCTTGTACAGCCTGCCGCCGGTTTCGGGTATGAGCGGCCGTGTCGATGTTCAGGCGCTTGATCTGAGCGGGACGCTGCAGGGCATGCTGGTCGTGCCGGATCTCTGGGTGACCGATGAAGACACGCCGATCCTGCTTGCCGCAAGCGATCTGCTGACCAATGATTCGGATATTGACCGGCTTGATCAGCTCGTGGTCGCCGAGGTCGGTCCCTTCAGCCGGATGGGTGCCGCGCTGGCGTTAGCCGGCGGCCTGATCACGTACGACCCCTCGGCAGGTGCGGCGCTCCAGGCCCTCTCGCGCGAGGAGCAGGCCATCGACACATTCGAGGCGGTGGTCACTGATCATAGGACTGGGGGCACGGTGACATCGCTGGTGGCCGTGCTGGTCGTCGGGCGGAATGACACGCCGGTTGCGCGGCCGGACAGCATCGCGCTCACCGAAGACGAGGCGGTTGTGTTTAATCCTATCCTGCACCCGGCGGCGACGCCCGCCCTGCATGATAGCGATATCGATCGGGATGGGCATCAACCTGACGATCTGCTGACGCTGATCGCGTCTTCAAACATGACAACCGCAGGCGAGGCGCGCGTTGATCTCCTGCCGCTTGAGGCGCGATATGACGCCACCGTCTCCGAGCTTCTGAACCAGCTCGCCGACTGGCAGTCCTATACCGACACGTTCGACTACACGCTGACGGACAACAGCTTCCTGTTCGTCGTGGAGGATGCGTTCTATGTGCCTTCCAACACGGTGGGGCGTGTGCTCGATGTCCTGGCGAATGACCGCGACCTCACGCCCATGCCGACGCCGCTGACGATTGTCGAGGCCGGGCCGACGCTCAACGGCGGAACGGTGAGCATTGCCGAGGGCGGGCAATACTTGATCTATGATTCGCCGATCGGGGCCGTCGGGGATGACTCGTTCCGGTATGTGGTCGAAAGTGGTGCCGGCCTGCGCCGCAGCGCGCGCGTGCAGGTGCGTTCAGTGGTGCCTTCGCTCAACGGCATCCTCTCGGCGGCGGACGATGTGTATGTCGTTGCGTATGGCGAGACCGCCGTTCTGGATGTGCTGGCCAATGACAACATGCTGCCTGAAGGCGGCGCGTCGCTCTCGCTGTCTCCCGCCGTGCTGTGGTCCTCTCAACCGGGGCAACCGGTGCTGAGCGGCAACCGGTTCCTGTTCACCGCAACCAACGGCATGGATGTGTTGCGTTTTGCCTATACGGTTCATGCGGGCGGGCCGTCGGTGGCCTCCGCTGACGTGACGGTTCAGGTGATAGACCGGCGCGGGATGCTTGACGTTCAGGACGACACTTTCAGCGTGGCAACCGACAGCGCGTCGAACACGCTGGATGTTCTTGCTAACGACGTGCTCGTCACGGGGACCGGCGAGGCGCTGCGTATCGCGGCGCTGCTGCAGCCGCCGGCGTTTGGCGCGGCCGTGCTCAACGCGAGCGAGACGTCAGTGGTGTATACGCCTGGCCCCGGCTTCATCGGGATCGAGCACATCACGTATCTGGCGACCGACCGGATGGGCGGCACCGGCACCGGCGTGGTCTCTGTCGTCGTGGGCAAGCCGGACACGGTGGTCGATTTCTTTACGGTTGAAGCCACCACGAATGAGGTGGTCATCCCGCTGGATGTTTTGGCCAATGACCGTGTGCACCCATTCCCCGGCGGGGCGATGACACTCATGTCGGTTGAACCGGCGGATGCCGCCATCGGCAGCATGCAGGTCAACGGAAACGGTGCGCTGTTGGCTTTCGCGCCCTCGAACGTGCTCGGCCAGGTTGATTACGACTACGTGGCGGCAGACGCCACGGGGCGCTCGGTGACCGGACGGGTGACGGTGGCGACGGTGGCTGCCGGGCTCTACGCGAATACCGACCGGTTTGTTGTCCGTGGCGGCGGCACTGGCTATCCGCTGGATGTGCTGGCCAACGACCGGAGTTATCCGGACGTCAACAAGACCTATTCGATCCTGAGTGTCGGGGGCGGGGAAGGTGCGCCCAGCGCAGGCGGCAGTGTCAGCGTTGACGGCAATCTTCTCTCCTACACGCCGGCGCCAGGATTTTTCGGCCAGGAGAGTTTTACCTATCTGATGAGCGATTCAGTTGCCACCCGGAGCGCATGGGTTACCGTGACCGTCAGCCGCGGGGATCTGTTTGCGAACGCGGACCGCTTCTCGGTGTTCTATGAGCTGGAAAGCGGCGGCACCGTCGCGCGAGCCTTCAGCTTGCCGGTTGTGCCGAATGACCGCATTCATCCCGCACTGGGCCAAACGATTCAGATTTCCGGCCTCGGTACAGGCGTGCATGCGCCGGACGTTTCCGGGGAAGTGAGCGTCGCGGCGGACGGTGTGACGCTCATCTATCGGCCGGGGACGATGCCTGCGCCCGTCTACGTGGAGCGCTTTGCCTACGAAATTACGGATGGCACCGAGCGGCGCGCCTCGGCCGTGGTGGAGGTCGAGGTCCGCAACCGTGCGGGCGCGTTGGATGTGCGGATGGGCGATGATGCGTTTACGGTCGCGCGCAACAGTCAGGAGAACAGCTTGGATGTGCTGCGTAACGACGGGGTGTTGCCAGGCTCGTCGGCGGGCTGGTCCGTGACCGGCGTCACGGCCTCGGCCTATGGCGGCACCGTCGCTGTGGACGGTATGGGCGTGCTCTACACGCCGCCTGAGAACTTTGTCGGTGAAGACACTTTCCTGTATGACGTGAACGATGGGTTAGGCGGCACAGGGCGGGCATGCGTGCGTGTCCGCGTCGGCGCGTTGCCCACCCTGCCGGATACGTTTGCCGTTCTCTCCGGGTCTGCCGAAAACGAGTTCGATGTAGTGGCCAACGATGCGCTCGATGATGCGTACACGGATGAATACGCGCTCGCGGACGTGTTCGGCGCAAGCAGCGGCGGTTGGGTCGGCCTGAGCCCGTCCAACACGGTCCTTTACACACCCGCAGCCTCATACGCCGGATCTTACCCGTACACGGAATCGTTCCTCTACGTCGTGGCCGATGATGCCGCAGGGAGCGTGACCGGATGCGTCAGCGTGACGGTTTACGAGCGGGGGAGTGACTGCAGCACAACGTCGGTGACGGTTCATGTAGCCGGACGCAACGATATCCCTGTGCTGCTGAACACTGCGCCGAATACGCCGATCACCGACAAGCAGACCGTACGGCCTTTTGCCGGAGTGACGGTGACCGAAGTGGATCAGCAGACGCTTGAACCTGTTGACGTGCTGGTTTGGTTGGATGATGCGGCGAAGGGTGTGCTGCAGGAGCTGGGCGGGTTTGTAGACTTGGGTGGCGGACGATATGGGTTGACTGCCGTTACGGCTGCGAGCGCCACGGCCCAGCTCCGCAACCTGCTGTTCGTGCCGACCGAAAACCGGATCACGGTGCCGACGACGGAAACGACGGTGTTTACGGTGCAGGTGACCGATAACAAGTCGGCGCCGGTTTCCGACGCACAGTCCGTCATCGCGGTGACTGCCGTCAACGACGCGCCGGTTATCATCGGGACCCGGTCCGGTCAGACCGTCTATGCGGCAACGCCGATCCGGCCCTTTGCGTCGGTGACGGTGCGTGAAGTTGACGACGAGACGGCGCAGCCGCTGGATATCACACTGAACGTGGACGCCCCGGACAACGGGACGCTCAGCCGTCTCGGTGATTTTGTCTGGGTTTCCAACGGTGTGTATCGCGCGATCGATCTCACGGCTGAAGCCGCCACGCTGCAGATGCGTCAGATGGAGTTTCTGGTCGGGCCGAATGTTGTCGCGCCGGGCGCGCCGCTGCTCACGGTGTTGCGAATCACGGTGGATGACCGTTTCGCGGAGCCCGTGGCAGACGGCGTGACGAGCGTCCTGGCCTTCAATGCTTACCTTGACACGGCGCAGCCTGACGACGCCGCCTTAAAGCGGAGTTTCGGGTTTGCGGTGGACATCCAGGCCGATACAGCGGTCGTGGGCGCACCGGGTACGGCGGTGAACGGCAGCGACTCCGGGTCGGCGTTCGTCTACCGGTTGCAGCCCGGTACCGAGGATACGTGGGAGGTGTGGCGTCAGTTGCAGCCGGAGACGGTGGACGCATCGGATAAATTCGGACACGCAGTTGCGATCAGCGGCGATCTGATTGCGGTCGGTGCCATCCAGGACGAAGTGGGCGGGCTGGCGGTCGGCTCCGTCTATCTCTTCCAACGTGACGTGGGGGGGGACGAAAACTGGGGGTTCTTGACGCGGATCGACCCGACCAACCTTCCGGCCGCCAGTAAATTCGGCTATGCGGTTGATCTGGACGGCGACATCTTGGCCGTCGGCGCGCCGGGGGCCACGTTGTCAGGCGCGTCGCCGGCGCCGGGTGCCGTGCTGCTTTTCGAACGGAACGCGGGCGGCGCGGATACGTGGGGCGAAGTGATGCGCTGGTCGCCTGACGGTCAGACCAGTCTGGCGTTCGGGACCGCGGTCTCGGTGTCGGGCGACCATCTGGTCGTGGGCGCCCCGCGGAACGTGACCGGGTTGCCGCCCGGCACGCCGCTCGGCGCCGCCTACGGCTTTGCGCGTGATGCGGGGGGGGCCGGTACGTGGGGATTCACGCAGCGGATCGTCGTGCCGACTGTGACAGCAGAGGCTGATTTTGGTTTCAGCGTGTCAGTGGCGGGGAATGTCCTGGCCGTCGGCGCGCCGAAGGCCAACCTCGGCGGGACGGAGTTGGGCCAGGTCTTTATCTATCAGAAACCGAATGGCGGCGGCGCGTGGGCGGAAGCTGCAACCCTTGATGCGCGTGCGGATCAGGGAGGCCATTTCGGCTGCGGCGTCTCGGTGAACAGGGATTTCGTGTTTGTTGCCGCGCCGGGATGGGGCGACACCAACGCGGTGTACGCCTATCTGTACCGGCACGCCCCGCAGGATCCTGCCGCCTGGCATCAGGTTGAACGCATCACCTGCCCGGTCGGCGCGCAATCTCTGTTTCCGCCCAGCGCGGCGGTGAGCTTCAAACAGGATGTCGCCATCATCGGCGTGACCGACAACATCCTGAGCCCGTACGGGTACACGGGTGTGGCCCACATGTACCGCTTCAAGTTCAACAATGCGCCGGCGGTCGCGGTGCCGGTGGAGGATCAATTCGCGGAATGGAATGAACCGTATGCCTTTGTCATTCCCGATACCATTTTCGTGGACCCCGATGTGGGTGACATGCTGACGGTGCAGCCTGCGCTGCTGACGGCCGGACACGGGCTCGCGCTGACGGACATGACGATCTCGGGGACGCCCTCGACGGTCGGAGAGATCCCTGTGCTGGTGACCGCGACGGATGCGAGCGGGGCAGCGGAAAGCGATGCATTCAACATCGTCGTGTTGGTTGACGGAACGCTGCTCGCTGCGACGCCGCGCGTCCTCTGGAATCTTGACAGGTTTGGCAAAGACGCGGCAAACCCTGAACTGGAACCGCTCGTGTGGGGCGGTTCCGCAAACCCTGACGGCGATGCGGCTGACAACGACCAGGAATATGCGTTTAGTGGCAATCCGACGATGGAAGATGCTGCCTGCGGCGTCATTCTGTTGACGCCGGCTGCGGACGGCAATATGACCGTCAGCTATGTGCGCCGTAAGGACGATCCGTCCCTGACCTATTCGGTCCAGGGGAGCGCCGGGTTGTCGCCGGCGGAGTGGAGCGATGTGGCGGTGTTTGTGTTGGATGAGCGGACGACCGTGATCGACAGCGCGTACGAGCGCGTCGATGTGACGCTCGACGTGCCGGCCCTCGGCCCCATGATGTTCTTCCGTGTTCGCGTGACCTTCTGAGGGACGCACCGGCAACCGATTGATCAAGGAGACAACGAAAGATGAAACGTTTATCGCTCACGTCTGATCTGCTGAAGGTATGCGCGTTGCTCAGGTTGTGCCGAACAGCCGCGGGAGCCGCGCTTCTGGTGGCCGTCTGCGCGTCTGACGCGCGCGGCGGAGAGGTCGGAAACTTCGACGGTTTTTTCCTGAACATGTCGCCTTCCGGGAATTTTCTGCTGCCGACCTTACAAGGTACGGTGTCGGCTCGAATCGTCTCGGAAGCGGGACGGTTGACCGCGAAGGTCTCGCTTCAAAGCGGCCGTCTGGTTTTCACGTCATCGGCGTGGGACAGTGACAACGGACAGGCGAGCAGCGTGGTCTTGAACGCCAGAAGCGGGGAGACCCTCTGGCTGTCGGTGACGAATGGCGTGAGCATGGAGGGGACCCTGTCCAACGGCTCGCTTGGCGATACGGTCTTGAGGCTGTTCGGCGGTCGTAATCTCTTCTGGGATCGAAGGGATGCGGCGGCGCAGGAGACGCTGCGTCTCTTCAAGGGCTACTATACGATGTCGTTGCCGAACAACGCCGTGCTCTGGCAAGGCGCTGCCCAGGCCGCGCCGACGGGCATCGGACATCTTTCCATGAAAATTGGCACACGCGGCAAGGCGAAGATCGGGGGGCGTCTTGCTGACGGCACGCGGGTCTCCCAGACCGCTCAGCTCATTTTTCTCGAAGGTATCCCGTTTGGATACGTGCCGTTCTTCGTGCCGTTGTACGGCCGGAACGGCTGGGCGGGCGGCATCATGACCATCGACCCCTCCAACGGCGTGATGGCGGCGCCATACAGGGTTTGCTGGGACAATCCCGGATCGGGACCGGACGGGTTTCAACTGACGATGAATCTGTGCGGCGGCTACTACCGGGCACTGAGCTGCGCGTGCGGTTGGAATGACGCGCCCGGCGTCACCTTTGCGCAGGCGTACCTCTTCTCTGCCGATCCGCCGTTGGGCATGTCTTACTACGATTCGCTCGGGCCAGTGAGTTTTGTCCCCGGTGCCGTGCCGCAGGAGATCGGCGTCTCGACCCGGTTGCCCGCTACGTTTGTGATGGCACGCGGCGTGAAGCCGGTCAAGCAGGAAGACGGCACCTATTTTTACCCCGCCGGGAACAGTGCGCAGGCGCGCTTGTCCTTCTCTGCCCGGACCGGCATCTTTAAGGGACGGTTCAAACTGTACGCCGATGGCGTGTCGACGGCCGGCAAGCCGACCCACAAAGCGGTGTCGGTCGTGTACCAAGGGGTCCTGACCCCCGTGCGCGATCCGGCGTATGCACTCTGGCCGACGGGCATGGGCTGCTATACGGTGCCGGACAAAGATCCCGCAGTGGCGCCGTATCGGGTGAAACGCTCGTTTCCGGTCTGGCTTGAGGACGCTCAGTAGATTTCCAGTTCTTGGATGCGCGCGACAGGCTCGTCGGATTGCGATGGGCGGGTGATGGCGAGCCGGACATGCCGGACGGTGGCAGGCGCGCCGAGCGTGCGCACGGTGACGGCTTCGGCTGCCCCGGTCACGGCATCAAGGTCATGCCAGACCGTCGCGTCAAGGCTGCCTTGCAGGCAGAAATCGCGGGTGTTAAAAACCGTCGGTTCCAGGCCGGCGACGCTTGCATGTTTGATAACGTAGCGAGCGACCGTCACGGGAGCGCCGAGATCCACGGCGATCCAATGCGGACCTGGGCAGTCGGTCGAGCGCCATGTAGATAAGCGATGCTCGGTCTTGCCGTCCACCGCGCGTGAGGCGAGCGCGCCGTTGCTGCTGGCGGTGGCGGTTTTGCCAAGGGCGAGGTTTCGGGGCGAACCCGGTCGGGATGCGCCGGCTTCTGCGTGGCGGTATAGGTCGATCCACAGGAAGCGCGGCCTGTAAACTTCGGTTGTCTTCGGCAGACTGCCGCCCTGATTGACATTATAGCTGATCAGCAGGCGTCCCGGCGGGGAAAGGTGAGGGTGCGCCTTGGCGTTGTAGGTGTAGGTGGTGTTACCGTTGAAGGGATTGTAGGTCTCCGGCTCCAGTGCGCGGTGAATGAGGATGCCTTCGCCAAAGGGGCCTGTCGGGGTCTCGCCGACCGCGATCATCATGTCGCGCGTTTGCACGTCGCGGCAGTAGACCATCAGATATTTGCCGCGGTACAGGCCTTCGGAAACAGGCGTCACGCTGAATTCGGCCGAGATGCGCCGCTGGAGGGTGGCGGCGTCGTGCGAGGCTGCGGAAATGTCCGCGCGCCATGCCCGGCCATCCCAGAATCGCCAGCGCTCGGGGTCGGCATACTCCTCACGCCGCACGCGCGCCACCACCGCGTCTTTACGAGAGCCTTCCCTCTTGCTGTCCCGGTATCCGTAGGCGTAGACGTAGCCGTCCGGGCGTGGGGCGCCCGCCGCTTCGGAAAGATCCATCAAGGCGACGCCGAACATGATGTCGCAAGACTCGTCTCGATGGAGCAAAGGAATACCCCGTTGCACGCCGACGCGTTTGAAGTCGGGCCTGCCGTTGACAAGCGGCAGGGTAATGAGGTCGAGCCGTACTGGCTTCCAGTCTTTTTCAGCGAACGCGGTGAGGAAAACGTTCTGGCCGATCGCGATGCCGTCATTCAACCAAACGTGCGTGCCGGTAAACAAGTGCCCGAGACCGCCGTCGGCCTGATCCCCAAAGTGGAACGAGATGGCGTCGTGCCGCGGCGTGGTGCCTTCGAGGCTCGCGGCTGAGTGAGAGGGCATGCCGCGGTCGGCGATGACGAGTGTCCGTGGATCGGCCTCGCCGATGCGCGTGTCGCTAAAGACAAAGAGAGAACGCGGCGAGGACCGCAGTCCGAGAGCCGCGTCATAGCCGTTCAGCGGGATCGAGTAGATGCCGTCCGCGCCGAGCCAGCCTGAGGTGCGTTCAAACAACGACGTCCATTCCGGCGCGCGCGTAACGGCGGGGGGGTGTTCCGTGCCCCCGGGAGCCGTGCTGCCGATCAGGCCGAGGCCGAGTGAAAACAGGAGCCGGAAGGTCATCGCGCTTGCCGCCCCCGCCTCACCCGGCCAGAGCACGGTTCATGCGTTCGATCGACTCGTCGATCTCGGCCGCGTTCTTGAAGCCTATCGTGACGGCATCGATCTCCGGCAGCGACATGGCGAACTGCATCGCCTTCTCGCGGTCATCGGGGTTGGTGAAGTCGCCGTTGCCGACCAGCTTCATGCCGATGACGCCGTGACGGTTCTGATGCATGATCGTGAGCTGCTCCAGCACCGGCTCGATGGTCGTGCCGGGCGCGTCCCACTTCATCGCCTCGCTGTCCGTGTGCTTGGCCTGTGGGTTGACGCGCACCAGATTGACCTCCACCCAGTCCGACGATGCGGCTACGCGCAACGCCGGCAGCGAGTGGCAGGAGATGCCTTTCGCGCGGATCTTGCCGTGGGCCTGCGCCTTGTCGATCGCCTCCATCAGCCGCGCACGCTCCTGCGGCCAGGTCGGCGTGATGGCACAGTGCAGCAGCACGCAGTCAATGTAGTCGGTCTGAAAGGTTTTCAGGTGGCGGTCAATCACCTCGTCCGGTTTTTCCGGATTGCCGCCGATCTTGGACATGATGAAAAGCTGGTCGCGCGGCAGGTCTTTGATCGCGCCGGCGATCCACTCGAAGGTTCTGTAGGATTGCGCGCAGTCCAGATACCGGATGCCGCGGTCGTAGGCGTCATGCACGAGGCGGTTGAAAGCCTCCTGGCCGAGATTGCGCTGCACATTGCCGCTGTTGCTGCCGAGTCCGATGCCGAGCCGGCTCAATTTGATGCCGGTCTTGCCCAGCGTGACGCGGTCAGTCGCGCAGCGCCGTCCACCCAGAGTGGCACAAGCCGGGGTCAGGGCCGATGCGGCCAGCACAGACGCGGATCCGGCCAGAAAGCCTCGCCGTGTGAAACACGTTCTCTTCATGAGTCGGTCCTCCTCGTTTTTGAGCATTAGCATGAATATGCGGGTATTCTACAAGACGGCCTCGTGACGGTCAAGAGCGGCGGATGTGATTCGAGCATTCGGGGTTCGGCGATGGTTCCGCATTGCGCGTAACAGGAAAAATACGGTAAGGTGAATCACACCTGTTGGTGAGGGCACGACGTAAGGAGAGCGGGTATGCGGAGAAAAAACTTCGGCCGGGCGATGGTGGTTCTTGCTGCGATGGCAAGCCTGTGCGGCTGCGTGCACCTGCGGATGCCGGCTGCGCGGACGTGGTCATGGAACTGGCCGCCGTGGACGCGGCGAGCCGAGGTGACGGCGGATGAGGCGCTGACGGCGGACGCGTCGGCCGGTGACGCGTCGGCGCAGTATACGTTGGGGTTTTCGCTGTTGTACGGCGAGGGGTTGCCGCGCGACGTGGGCGAGGGGTTGGCGTGGCTGCGGAAGTCCGGCGAAAGCGGTTTCCTGAAGGCGCAGGCGGCGCTTGGACTCCTGTATATGAAAGGCATGCCCGGCGATGTGTCAGTCGATGAGCGTCAAGCCGTGCAGTGGTTGGAGATGGCGGCCCGGCAGGGGCATGCGTCGTCGCAGGCGAGTCTAGGCGCGCTGTTGCTTTCGCAGAGCAGCGCCGTGCGCGATCCGGAGGCGGGTGTGGTGTGGCTGAAGCGTGCGGCGGGGCAAGGCGACGTGACGGCACAGGTGGCCTTGGGCCTGATGTATCACAAGGGCTACGTGGTGGCTCAGAATGATGAGGAGAGCGTGCGCTGGTACAGCAAGGCGGCCGGACAGGGACGTGCCGACGCTCAGACGCAGCTTGGAATCGCGCATTATCGCGGCAGGGGCGCGGCGCAGTCGTTCACCGAGGCGCGCGCCTGGTTCGAACGCGCCGCGGCGCAGGGCGATGCGCTGGCGATGTCCAATCTCGGCGTGATGGCGAGCCGCGGCGAGGCCATGCCGCGCGACGACGCGCGGGCGGTCGCCTGGTTCCGCAAAGCGGCGGAGATCGGCAACGATGACGGCCAAAGCAATCTAGGCGCGGCCTACTATAAGGGCATCGGCGTCGAACAAAGTTACACCGAGGCGCTGACCTGGTTCCGTAAGGCCGCCGATCAGGGACATGCGGGGTCACAGTTCAGGCTGGGCCTGATGCTGGCGTCCGGTCAGGGTGCCGTCGCGGATGCCGCGGCCGCCGCAGTGTGGGTCGATAAAGCGGCGCGGCAGGGTTTTCCGCCGGCCGTGAAATGGCTGAAGGAGATGGATGCCAAGCTTGAACCTTGAAACAAACGCTTTTTTTATCTCGCCATTCCACTTTCAGCGTTCAGGGGGCCGACAGGGGAGGCGCATCATGAGGGTCATGTCGCTGGGATTCGGGGCGGTTTTAGTTGGATGCAGGGTTTTGGCTGGCAACGGGAATCTTCTGGTCAACGGCGGGTTCGAGGCGGAGCTGGCGCCGGCATGGGAGCGCCGCACGCCAGAGGACGCGTCGCGCAAGATCTACCGCGCCTCAGGCGAGGGGCGTACCGGCGCGGCGGTTATCGGCTGTGGAGCCTAAATCTCGGCACGCCGGGCTGCCCGCTCTACTTCCTGTATGCTGCGGCGCACGGCGCAGAGTGGGAGCCGGGGTACGGACTGATGACGTTCGCACGGCACGTTTCGGAGGGCAGGCTGTCCGGCGTGGTGGACCTTGCCAAGGTTCGGGTTAAGATCATTCCCGTCTTGAATCCGTCGGGCTACGACAGGATGGGCAGGCAAAACGCCAACGGGGTTGATCTCAACCGGCAGGGGGATCACCGCTGGGAGCATTTCAAAGGGCGCGACAGCAATAACGACGGTGTGTGGGGCCCGGGTGATTACGACTGGAAAGGCACAGCGCCCTTGAGCGAACCGGAGGCCAAAGTATATCACCGCATCAGTCAGGCGCCTGAGTTACACGCCGTGCTTGATTTTCACGCCAACTCCAGCGCGAAAAACAACAGGATTGGTTTTTTAGCCGCGACCGGCCACCCGGACAGTGAAGACCTCGCGGAAAACTTTCAGCGTACGGCCCTGCTCCGGTTGCGCGGCAGGCACCTGTTGCGTCAGAATGACGAGCAGGACGCGTCGCCGTATCTGCTGGACGACGTGAGCATGGGCAGTGGATCGCCTTATCTGATGAACACTAGCGCCAAAGGCCGCTTTGGGGTGCTGATCGAGTTAAACGGCATCTACCGCGAGTCGTACGGGACGCTGATGCAAACCGATGTGACGTGCGAACTGTGCCGGGCGCTGTTCATTGCGTGTCCGCCAGCCGCTTATTGAGCGCGCGCGCCGACCGGTCCGCCGTCTGTCGCGAGCGTGCTGCCGGGCGAGCCCGGCTTGAGACGGTAGTCGCGCCCGGCAGGATTCACGAATTGCGGTTCGGCGACGAGCGAACCTTGATCGAGCCCCAGCTCCGATTGGTAGCGGGCGAAATCCCCTTGCTCGTAATCCGTTTTTTCCTGCCAACGCATGATCGGCTTGTCCGGCGACCAGTAGAGGTTGTTGGACATGGCCAGGCGACTGGTCCAGGTGTTCCACCTGCGTATGCAGCGGTCGCTGCTGCGGCAGAAGATGTTGTTGCGCACGATGAAGGCAGAAGTCTGCGACGGGTTGGGATAAAGCATCAGATGTGCGCCGTTGGGGTTGGGGCGCTGCGCGTGGGACCAGCAGATGCCCGCGTCGACGCAGGTGTTGAACTCAAACACGATGTTGCTCGTGATCGCCGACTCCGGACGATTCCAGAATTCGAAGGAGTATTCGGAGTTCCAGATCACGTTGTCGCGATAGGTAATGTTGATCTGGTGGGAATCATCACTGTTGCCTTGGTTGGTGAGGGCGGCGTCGTAGACCTCCCAGATGCGGTTCCGCTCGACCAGATGGTCGCTGGCGGCGCCCCAAAACTCAATGGCGTTGCCGTATCGCACAGGGTAACGGCTGCCGTCGGCACGAGTTTTCCAGTACTGTAGGCCGCCGCCGATCCACGAGAGATCACAGTTGCGGATGGTGATACGCTGCGTGTTGCCGCCGCCGAAACCGTGCGCCGCGCCGTAGCGAAGCGCCAGCCCGTCATATATCAGGTCATGGCAATTGCCCTGGCTGATGATACTCTTGGTCAAAGCCAACTCAACACTCTTGAATTTGACTGCCGGATTTTCGTCACAGGCCACAAGCACCCGCTTGGATTCCGGGTCGTACCAGTAGTCCAGAGGGGCTTTGACATCTTCCTGCGACCACTTTTTGACGCCCCATTGCTCGCCGTGGTTGAGAATCAAAATGCCCACGTCGAAAAGGATCGGCGTGCAGTGCTCGACGCTCGCCTCCCACAGCCCGAGCGCCTCGAAATCAAACACCGCGCCGGCCGGCAGGATGTCGCCCAGATTCATGTGCAGGCGCGGTGCCTCGACCGTTTGCTGCATCATCAAGATCACGTCAAAGGTTTGCCAGTCCGCGCCGATATTGATCCGCGTGTCGCCGGCGAGCGCGGTGAGGTAGGGCGCGCGGTTGCGGATGGCCCGCACGGCGTTCAACGTAAAGGGAATCGTCGAGCGGGCGCGCAGCCGCAGCGCCATACAGGGCTCGAGCCGCGAGACGGTGGGCCCCCAGAGCTGAATGTGGTTGCTGGCCTTGCCCGCAGCTTCGCAGGTGACGCGGGTGAAGGCCGCGCCCTCCTCCTGCATGCGCTCGAGGCGTACGGCGGCACCGCGCTCGTTGTGCGCGATCCACGCCGCACCGCGCAGGTCCGCGCTCTGGCCGAGCAGGCGCGGCTCGAATTTCTGGGTGGCCCACAGGCCGGGACGGATCTCGCTCCACTCGTCGCCCTTGTCGCGGGCCGCGGACCCTTGCAGAATCGGCTTGGCACCATCGCCGTACGCGCCGTAGAGGATGCGCGCGCCGGACGATCCGCTTTTCGGCACAAGCTGTCCGCGCCAAAGTCCGCCGCGCTTGAACAGCACGCGGTCGCCCGGGATCAGCGCGGCCGCGTTGACTTTTGCCAGTGTCTTCCAAGCGGCGGTGGCGTCTGTGCCGGACGCAGTGTCGCTCCCTTTTTCGCTGTCAACATAAAAGGTGGCGGGAGCGGCGCGTTCGGCACAGGAGGCTGCGGCCGCGCAGAGCGCGAGCGCGAGGGAAGCAAAACGTGTTGAGACGATCATACGGTTTTCCTTTCGCAGCGTGATAAACAGGGGTTGTGAACAACAACTCATTGGGGCGCGGGCCTGCGTGCGCCGACCGGCCCTCCGTCCGTCGCTAGGGCGCATCCTGGAGAGCCGGGGTTGAGGCGATAGTCGCGCGCGGCGGGGTTCGCGAATTGCGGTTCGGCCACGAGCGAGTTATGGTCCAGCCCCAACTCCGATTGGTAACGGGCAAAGTCTGCCTGCTCGTAATTCGTTTTCTCCAGCCAGCGCAGGATCGGCTTGTCCGGCGACCAGTAAAGGTTGTTGTTCAGGGTCAGGCCCGTGCGCCAGTCATTGAACATGCGCGTGCAGCGGTCGCTGCTGCGGCAGAAAATATTGTTGCGGATCACGAAGTTGGTGGTTGCCGAGCGGTTGTTATAGAACATCAGGTGTGCGCCGTTCGGGTCCGGACGCTGGTTGTGCGACCAGCAGTCGCCGGCATCCACGCAGGTGTTATGCTCGAAAAGGATGTTTTCGGTGTGTCCGCGATTCCAGAACTCGAAAGAGTATTCGGCCTGCCAAATGATGTTGTGGCGGTAGACGATGCCGGTCTCGTTGTCGTCCACACCCTGGTGGGTGAGCGCGGCGTCGTAGATCTGCCACAGTCGGTTATATTCAACCACATGGTCATGCGCATGGCCCCAGAATTCGATGCCGTTGCCGAAGCGCACCGGATAGCGGGAACCGTTTTCGCGCGTTTTCCAGTACTGCAAACCGCCGCCGATCCAGCAGATGTCGCAGTTGCGGATGGTGATGCGGCGGGTGGTGCCGCCGCCGAAACCGTGCGCCGCGCCGTAGCGCACGGCGAGCCCGTCGTAGAGGATGTCGTGCCGGCCGCCCTGTTCGATGATGTGCCGCGTCAGGGCTAACTCCACACTGGTGAAGGCGTCGGCGGGGTTGGCGGGCCAGGCCAAAAAAATCCGCTTGTTGTCCGGGTCGTACCAATAGTCCAAAGGCGTTTTGACATCATCCAGCGTCCACTTCTTAACGCCCCATTTCTCCCCGTGGTTGAGGATGACAATGCCGACATCCAGGTTGATCGGCTCACAGTGCGCGATATCGGCTTCCCACAGACCGATCGCCTCGAAGTCAAACACCGCTCCGGCCGGCAGTATGTCGCCCAGCGAGAGGTGCAGGTGCGGTGTGCCAAGCGTTTGCTGCCGGGTCAAGACGATGTCCAAGGTCTGCCACGCCGCGCCGAGCGATTGCGCGCTGGCGCCGGCCAATGCGCACGAATAAGGGGCGCTGTTGAGGATCGCCCGCACAGCGGGCAGAGCGAAGGGACGAGTCGAGCGGGCGCGAAGCCGCAGGACCATACACGGTTTGACCAGCGCGACTGCCGGACCCCAAAGCTGGATGTGGTGGGGAGCCTTGCCGGGTGTCCCGCAAGTGACACGTGTGAAGGCTGATCCCTCTTCCTGCATGCGCTCGAGCCGTACCGCCGCGCCGCCTTCATGATGCCGGTGCCATTCCGCGCCGCGTAGGTCTGCCGGTTGGCCGATCAGGCGCGGTTCCAGCTTGCGCGTGGCCCACAGGCCGGGACGGACTTCGCTCCACTCTTCGGACTGGTCGCGCGCGACCGAACCTTGCAGGATCGGCTTGGCCCCGTCACCGTACGCGCCGTAGCGCACGGGCGCGGATTCATTGCCGCTTTTGGGTTCGAGCCTTCCGCGCCACAGGCCGCCGCGCTTGAAAAGCACCTGGTCGCCGGGGATGAGATCCGCCGCGTTGACCTTGTCGAGCGTGCGCCATGCCGCTTTTGGGGTCGAGCCGTCCGCGCCGTCGTTACCCGCTTGGCTGTCGACATGGAAAACGGCAGGCGCGACACGCTCCGCACACGCGGAGCCGGCGGCAAGCCCGAAGGATACGACGATCCCTGCAAAACGATTCATGCGAATTCCCTTTGTTTCAAGCGGGCTGCCCCTCATACACAGCCGCTACATCGTGTCCAGTGTAATGGACGCCAAAGTGGGAATCAATGCACGAAATGGTCGTAAATTTATACGATTTGGACGCGGCCGTGCGCTGTCTGTCCGTGGTGCGCGGCGTCGGCCAGCAGGCTGAAGGCTTTGTCAGGCCCTGCGTCCTGCAATCGCGCGGCGGCCGCTTCGGTCAAGGCTGGCAGGGCGCCGACTGCGGCGTAAAAGGCGTTCCGTCGCGCGGGGTCCGGGAACTCCGCCACGGCGCGCGCGCCGAGGTAGGGCGCTTCCGCGTACCGGGCCAGCACACTCTGGCCGATCATGACCTGCATGCCCTGCACAAAGACGGGGGCATAACGGTGAAGCACGGGGCCGGCCAGTTCATCGACGAACGGCAGTCCGCCTTTGTTCATTTCGGTGCCGATGTTGACCGGCAGGTCGCGCGCGACACAGCCGGCAATGATCTCGGCGAGCTTGGCCTGTTTGACGGCCGCCTCGTCGGGACGCTTGAGGTTCCAGTTGCGGTCCGGGATGATGTTGAGCGCGGCGCAGCCTTTGGCGGTCATGAGGTCCAGCAGTCGGCCGGCGTCGGCCTCGCCGCCGCTGGTGCCGTCCAGCCAGGCGATGGTGGGAATGGCGTCGCACGCCTTCACCCAGCGCGTGAAGTCATCCGCCAGCGGGAAGGTCTCCTCGTCCGGCTGGATGTAGCCGATGCCGCCGCGTTTGGCCAGCGCGTTGCGGATCAGATCCTCGAGTTTCGGCAGGACCGCCTCGAGCGCGGGGTAAGCGGCGGCGTCGCAGGCGAGCAGCGGCGCCCAGAAGACCGCGCGCGCCGCGGCGTCGGCAAACGTCTTTTCAGCCTGGACGCGGTAGGCGCGAACGATGTGACGCTCGGTGGCGACGCCTTTAGGGGTCAGCGGCAGCACGTCGCGCGCGTAGTCGATCGCGATTGCGGGCAACGCGGCGTTGACGCGGGCGATCAGCGCGAGATTGCGTTCTTGCGCACCCTCGCGGAGCGCGGACAGGGTCGCGGCCTGCGGCGTGCCGGCGGCAGGCTCGCGGACGAAGCCGCAGCCCATGATGTAGGTCACGCCCGGCTCGCCCGGCGAGCTGATGTCGCAGGCGGCCAGCTCCGGCACGTAGGCGCGGGTCTCCAAATGAACGGCGGTGCGCAGCGCCAACAGGCGGCCGGCGGCGAGGAACTCCTCAAGCCCGTCGAGCACGTCGAAGTCGCACAGCGCCGCGGCGCACAGGCCGCGCGACCGGCATTCGTACGCCACGCGCGACGGCGACCAGCCGTCGGCGTTGTACGAAAAGAACGAATGGCAGTGCATGTTGAAGTTCGTGCCCGGCGCGGGGAACGTTCCGGCGGCGAGCGCGTTGAGCGCGGCGGCGCGCGTTTCAGGTGAAAAGCTGTCCAGCGCGGCGGTTTTCTCTGAGGTCATAGGACTCCTTCAACAGGCCTGATTGCAGGCGCTCAGCGTTACGCCGTCCGGGCGCGGTCGTTGTATTCGCCGGTCCGCGTGTCGATGCGGATCACATCGCCTTCATTGATAAAAAGCGGGACGGCCAGCTCATACCCGCCTTCGACGGTGGCGGGCTTGGTGACCTTGCCGGCGGCGGTGTTGCCTTTGGCACCGACGTCGCACTTGATCACCGTGCGCTCGACCAGATTCGGCAGCTCGAGATCGATCACCTTGTCGTTGAAGAAGAGGGCGTCGACGGGCATGTCGTCCATCAGGAAGTACTTGTTGCGGCCGAGCACCGCCTCGCTGATCGTCAGCTCTTCAAAGTTCTCGTCCTGGAACACATATTGGCCGCCATTTTCATACGAGAAGCGCACCTGCTTCTGGATCAGCTCCGGTTTCTCGAACTTGTCGTTCGAGCGGAAGCTTTTGCTCATGGTCGTGCCGGTCAGCATGTTCTTCAGCTTGCAGTTGTAGATGGCCTGTCCTTTGCCGGGCTTGCTGAAGTCAAACTCCGTGACCAGCCACGGTTGGCCGTCGTCCAACTGGATTTTTGCGCCTTTGCGCAGATCGGATACGTCAAGCATAGTCATCCTCTAGGGTTAAAAGTGTTCCATGTTACAGAGGGTCACGGCAGCCTGTCAAGTTGCGCGACGCGCAGAGCAGAGGGGCGCATGGCAGTTCTGTTGGTGGATACCCTGCTTAATCGTAATCTTAATCGTAATCC
>Ga0116149_1000863_pt1 | contig 38796 bp, 34 predicted proteins | sample AD_UKC057_MetaG_FD_89787 | JGI IMG/M metagenome (GOLD analysis project Ga0116149, IMG submission 89787) | Active sludge microbial communities of municipal wastewater-treating anaerobic digesters from USA - AD_UKC057_MetaG | ecosystem: Engineered > Bioreactor > Anaerobic > Digestate | place: USA...
CTTGACCGGCGTCCGGTTGTTTGTTTCCGATAAAAGCCTTGGTCTTGTTGAAAGCCTTGCCCATTTTTATCCGGAAGCAAAATGGCAGCGTTGCATCGTTCACTTTTATCGGAATGTATTCACCATGGTGCCTCACGGTAAAGTGAAACAGGTAGCCACTATGTTGAAGGCTATTCATGCACAAGAAGATAAACAGGCTGCCCGGGAGAAATCCCAGAAGGTGACTGAGAAGCTCAAAGAAATGAAATTACAAAAAGCAGCAGAGCTGGTTGCTGAATCGATCGAAGAGACGTTGAGTTATTATGATTTTCCCTATGAGCACCGGAGGAGGATCAGGACCAATAATCCATTAGAGCGGATCCTGAAAGAGGTGAGAAGACGTACTCGTGTTGTTGGAGCATTCCCCGATGGAGAATCGGCCTTGATGCTGGTCGCGGCCCGGCTGAGGTATATTGCTTCTTCTTCGTGGGGAGCAAAAAGATATCTCAATATGGATCATCTTAAAGATTTACTTATTGATATAGCATAGGCGGTAACGTCAGTTAGAGGAAAAAGAAAAAAGCGAAAGATTATTGACACTATCTATGTTGAAAAATATTCAGGTGCCTGCCGGGAAAAAAATATTGTATAAAAAATTGCGAAACCCGTAGTTCAAATAAACGGATTCGCGTAAAGATACTATGAATTAATCCAAGGAGCAACAATGTCAGTATTTCAATACTCATCTTCCAAACATGGGTCCGTTACATTAATTAGCATTGGTGGGAGCCTTGATGCCGAAACAGCCCCAAAATTTTATACTAAATTAAAAGGCGAAATAGATAAAGGGGTAAAAAAAATTGTTTGTAATCTAGAACATGTCGATTATATTGCCAGTGCCGGGCTTGGTGTACTGATTTCCGCCAATGATATGTTAGGTAAGACCGGAGGCGAGATCAGACTATCGGCAATGAATGATAAGATACGCAAGATATTCAAACTTCTGGGATTTATCAATTTATTCAAGATTTTTGAGGATGATCAGAAAGCCATCGATACTTTTTGATGCTGAACAATAATTACGCCGGATATGGGGCATGCCTGATACGTTGTCAATCACTCTTCCGCGTATAACTTCACGATTGGATTATTTAAGGGAAACTATTGTAAATTTCTTACGTTCGCATTCTATCGAAGAGAGCATAATTTCCCGTATAGAACTGTCAGTCTATGAGGCCGTGGTAAACATCATTGAGCATTCCAGTCCCGAATATCAAAACAGGGATATCGATGTGCAATGCGCTGTCCGCGAGGATGAAATTCTCGTAATCGTAAGAAATTATGGCGATAAATTCGACATGACATCAGTAGTAATGCCTGACCTGGAGCTTCATTATAAATCTGGGAAAATGCGAGGCCTTGGGATATATTTCATTCGCACATTGATGGATAATGTTGAATATTCATACGATGATATGATTAACACGCTCAGGATGTCCAAGATTATAAGGCGTTAAAACTTAATCAACCCTCATACGTGGTACAATTCACATTTACCTGACATCAAATACTTGACGCTCGCATCCAGCCCGTCGAGAGTGAGCTCGAACATGGGAAAAATCCCGCGGATCATTCTGATGGTCTGGATATGGTTCCACGAACGCTCCGGGAGGGTATTGAGCCAGATGATATTTTTAAATTTATCCCTGAATCGCTGAAGCCAGACAATTCCCGGCGTATCGTTATAGTACCAGTAGTCAATGGCTCCATTAACCCACGTAAGTTCCGATGGAGCCATCTCGCCATCGCCGACAATAATCACCTTGTAATCATTATCCTCGCTTTTAAGAATATCCATCGAAGAAATGGAGCTGTTCCGCTCAATATCCGTCCATAGCTCCTGGTAAATGCAATTATGGAAATAATAATGTTTGAATTTGCTGATCTGTGAGGAGGCGGCTGAAAACAGCCTGCTGACAAGCTCTGCGTAGGGTGTCATGGACCCGCCGACGTCCATAAGCAGCATAACTTTCGAGGCCTTTTTTTCCTTGTTTTCCCAGATGAATTCAATTTCTCCTGCATTTTTACATGTTGCATCAATTGTTTCTTCAACATCGAGCATTTCTCCTATGCCAATGGGCAAAAGAGACCGGAGATGTGAAAGCGCTACCTTCATCTGACGCGTATCAAGTGTTATATCGCTTGAATAATTTCGGAAGCTCCTTTTTTCAGCTATCTGGACAGCGCGTTTATGACGGGAGACCCCCTGCCCGATTCGGATACCTGCAGGGTTATAACCCCAGGCGCCCTGTGTGGAACGTCCTCCAGTTCCAATAGCTTTATTGCCGCCGACGTGGTCCTTGTAGTGGCCTGCTTTGAGCTGCTCTTCGAAATTCCTGAGGATCTCATCCAAATCAAGTTGTTCAATCTGCTTTTTTTCCTCTTCGGTGAGATGAAGCTCCTTAACTTTTTTAAGACCTTCAAGGATCTGTTCGAGTATTTCGTCCGTCGTTTCAATGTCCTTGAAAGTATCGAGAAATGCGAGATCATATTTATCAAAAAAAATCTCGTTTTTTACCAGGATGGATTTTGCGATATGATAAAAATCAGTGAGATTGCAATTGTTGAGATTGAGTGTAAGTGCGTGATGCAGTGTAATCCATTCATGGATCGACACAGGTACACCGTGCGATTTGAGACAGAAAAAAAAGTTAATAAACATCCCTTGTCCTCATGCTCGTGTTATAGGCATAATGTGACTTACCTGATTTATCCACGAGGTCCACGTCCTCCTTTTTTTTGAGTAGCGTACCGACGAACGGAAGTTCCTGCTCAATACTCTTTGGAGAAATACCACCTACGATAAGAGCCTGGATCCAGTCAATAAGCTCGCTCGTTGATGGTTTTTTTCTTAGCATGTCGAATTCACGTATCCAGTAAAAACGCTTCAATGCTTCACGAAGGAGGTTTTTTTCAATATTCGGGAAATGAACCTTGATGATGTCTTCCATGAGCTGTGTTTCAGGGAATTCAATATAATGAAATACACATCGTCTGAGAAAAGGATCGGGGAGCTCTTTTTCGCTGTTTGAAGTAATGATGACGATAGGACGGTGTTCTGCCTTGATTGTCTCACCGGTTTCAGGTATATAGAAGCTCATTTCATCCAGCTCATTCAAAAGGTCGTTTGGAAATTCAATTTCAGCCTTATCGATTTCATCAATCAGGAGAATGACCTGCTCGCTCGATTTAAATGCCTCACCCAGTTTCCCCAGCTTGATATAACGCTTTATATCGGAAACATTTCCGTCGCCAAAACGGGCGTCATTGAGACGTTGCACGGTATCATACACATACAGCCCTTCTTTTGCCTTGGTTGTAGATTTAATGTTCCATATGATCAGCCTTTTACCGATTCCTTTCGCAATGGAATGAGCAAGCAGGGTTTTACCGGTTCCCGGCTCACCCTTGACGATAAGAGGTCTGCCCAGGGCGATAGAAACATTGACATTATCCCGCAAAGCCTGGGATAAAACATAATCTTGTGATCCCTTGAAATAGTTCATCGTGTTTTACCTATAATGAAAAGATTTGTTCAAAATATTATTGATCAAAATAATCCGGGCTTCGGAGTAAATAGATGAAAATAATGCATAAAAGAAATACATTGGAGTATAACCATCAGGTACAATACAGAATATAGAGCCGGGACTGGCAAGTATTTTTATAAAACCTGTAAATATTAGGATTTCATTTATCATTGACAATCAGGGATAAATAGAGAATTTTCAAAGTTATCACATGATATGGGCATGAAAATAATATTTTCAAGCATTCTAATAATAATCCCCGCTACGGGAGCGGATTATGCTACACGTTTTGAGAAGCTTGACAAGCTCCCCTAAAGAGCGCATAAATGGCAGATACTATTAAGCGCCTATGCCACGATAGGGTTTCTCTATGGAAGGATAATCGATGCAGAGAATGATTATTTCAGAAACTCGACCTGCATATTTTATTCAAGCTTGACGACAAAAAAAACCAGATCCGGCACTTCTATTTCAGCTACGGCGTGCTCTTTGAATATATGCCAAGGATTACCTCGGGTTAAAGCTTTAAGTGAAGCGACCCACAATCGTTCAACACAGCTTATTCAGCCTCAGGACCAGAACTGGAATAAAATGATGTATAATGATTATTCGTTTTTTAATGAGTCCGGCCATCCACTTAACGTCCAGAAAAGAATGGGATATTTCGCACACACCGGTAGCAGGATATACCTTCTCTAATTAAGCCGTTATACCGGACAAAATGCATATAAAAGGGGCCGCCTTTCTCTGAGAAAAGCGGCCCCGTATCATGCCGACAGTAGTGGTAATAGTGAAAATTCTTAGCAGCTGCAATTATCATCCGAGCATGAATCGTTTGAGCAACAACTGCAATTATCATGAAGTTGGGCCTCGTCGTTTATTGCCAGAATTTTGATATTGAAATGAAGTGTTTTACCAGCAAGTGGATGATTCAGATCAAGCTTTACCGTATCATCATTGATTTCGGTTATTCGTGCCGGGACAAGGTTGCCGTTCTCCATCTGAATGGATATAATCATACCGGGTTCCGGATCAAAATTGGCCTGCATTTCGCCCAGCGGTACTGACAGGATAAAAGCATCATTATAATCACCATAACCTTCTTCAGGTTTGACGACGATGCTTTTCTCGTCATTAATGTTGAGACCGACGACTCCCTGGTCAAGACCGGGAATTATTGAACCGGATCCAACCTCGAATTCAAGGGGGCCCTGGCCAACATTGGAATCAAATATTTCTCCATTATCGAATGTACCGGTATATTCAATTTGTACGAATTTTCCGTTTGCAACCATGATATGCTCCTTTATGAAAATGCAAGATGTTCTGATGGGGCTAATAAAGCGGGATCAGAATGACGGCATACTAATTAAATAAATATATATTGTAAACTTAAATTTATCAACTGCATTAAGAAAAAAACTCATTTTCTTTATAAGCGGATTATTCGAATTGGCAATAGCCTGGATGGTAGCTGTATCAATTATGGTACCGTGGAGCAGAGATGGCTACCGGATGTAACCGCGTATTTCAGAAGCCGAAGGACCTGCAATGTAACCCATTTGCTTTTTGTCCCAGCGGGACTTTTCACGATATCTTCCTTGATCATGCCGGTCTGAACGTTTTCCATGTTCCATGTACCGTCATTATTTTGTTTAGACATTATAAGATTAAAGGCCTCGCCGGTTCTTCTATCATTAAGATGGCCGGCCCTGGCTACAAATAATAATCCATACAGGACATCATATTGCGAGAGAACCGGATATCCAAGAAGGCGGAAATCACGATTCCAGCTGGAACGAGCTACGATTGGCTCATTGCGGGTATTTTTAAATAGGGATCGTTTAAGGAAAAATTCAACTGCTTTTTCTATGCTCTCATTATATAAGACTGAGCCGGAGGTTTGGGAGAATTCCACAAGTGCCATTGCACAGGCAATGGTAGCAAAAAAACAACTTGTGACATTGGGATCCATTTCTCTTCGTAAGCCGTTCCCTGGTTTTTTCAGAAGTACGAGCTTGAGTTGGTCGCATATTCCGGCAAGTGGACAGTGAAGCCAACCTCCATCAACACGCTGGTTTTTTACAATCCAGTCGATTCCCCTTGATATGCGCTCATCACGATATCCCGCACGTATGAGATACCTAATCATATCTCCAGTGCGACAGGCGAGCTCGACCCGAGGATTCCAGTTTAATGCAAAGCCCCCGGATGATGTCTGGCACTTTGATATTATAAATTCAGCAGTATTGTGAATAAACGGCGTTCGAATATCAAGGCCTCTTTCAACGGCTTCAGAAAAGCACCATATACTCCCTTTATAAAAAAGATCATAATTATCCGTATTGCCGAGTAGAGTGCCGTTATTCGTTATCAAACGTCGAATCGCCGGCGATTCAAGTATGGCGGAGTATTCTGCATTACCAGTTTGCTCGCCCAGAATCTCTCTGCGCGTATGAAATTTAATGGAAGGTTCTGAATTATTGAGAAGCCATTCGACCGGGTTGTCGTTTAAGTAATTACTGGCCAATACGATCATGTGTGTTTCGAATCATTATTCGTTATTAATATGAATCACCGGATATGGGATTATGTCAATTTATTTAAATTACACCATGAAAAAATGTATGCTGGTGTAATTTCAGAATTATTGGCAGATCATGTGTGTTTTTATCAATTGATGAAATACCTATTAATAAATTGAAATTCTTTTAACGAAGAATTATTTTAAAGTATGTTTATTGGGACCCAATTAGAAATGGATAAGACGTAAGATATTGCTATTCAGCGAATTTATAAACGCGGCTATATTAATATTTAAAAAACCGACATGAGAATAGTATTCGTAAGTATTTTGATAAAACATATTATAAGAATGATGCTTTATAACCGGTATCATCCCCTATAAATGGGGAGATTTTAGTGACATAAATGGGATTTGTAATAAAACAGAAACTATTAATTTATTGAAAAAAATGTAAGAAAATAGATGCTATTTACCGTAAATTAAATATAGGTAGTGCTCTGTGTACACATTTTATAATACTATTGAGGATATCATATGGATGAATATATACCGGAAAATAATCTAGTAGTACTTTTATTACTGATAGTACTAACCTGTGGAGCCTATTATTTCTGGTGGCTCGCCCGGATCAGCAGATTGTTCAATGATGATCCAGTCATTAATATATTGCTTACTATCTTTACTTTTGGCATCTGGGGGATCTATCTTAATCTCAAGTATTTACAGAAATCCGAGATCCTGAATGGTCGGGATGTTAAATGGTATATGATACTTTTTTTACCGTTTTTTGTAATTTTCCCGATCATCATTCAGCACAACGTGAATGAAAAATATTTCCCGGGCAGGTAATTTTTCCAGGAGACAGCAATGATAGTCAGATGTACAAACTGTGATTCTGCATTTGCAGTGGATGATGAAAAGGTCAATAACAAGAAATTTGCATTTACCTGTCCTAAATGCGACTACGAGAATATCATCGATAACCGCTTACAGGTTAAGTCATCCCATGCCGGACCTGCCATAGTCGACGAGGCAGTGAGAGAGATCGGTGATGAATATACCTCCGGTACGGGTCTTCGGGAAGAAGCCCTGGTTGGCGGCGGTAAAGATGATTTTTTTGAGGAACGACCTCACTCCAAGGGATCTGAACGCCCGGGCGGTAAAGATTCCGGTATTGATGACGATCTTCTCGGTGAAGCCTTACCGGTAGATTCCGATGATTTATCCGGGCTTGCGGAGCCGGAACAAATGGAAGAAAGCGAGACAACACTCGAGGAAACGGAACTGCCTCCCGCTGATGATATGCGATCCGATGTTCCGCTTGATGATCTGCTGCTTGATGACGAGCTCAAGGACCTGGATCTGGCTGAACCGAGAGAAAAAAATGACCGTGGTGGAGCCGGGTCCGGCAGAAAAACTACTGGCGAAAAAATGGATGACCTGGTCTTTGAGGAGCTGACCGATGACATTGATCTTATGAAATCAGACGATGGCCTGATCCGGGATGAGCTGGACACAATGGAAAATGCCGGGGCGCCTGTTGAGCTTGCTGAAGTGGATGATATCGACAAACTGCTTGCGGAAGATGAAAAAGAGAAGGAGATTGTCGATGATTTCGAGCCGATAGAAATCGACACTCTCGATTCCGGTAAAACCCATGAACAATCGGACCTGCTTCTTGACGGAGAAATTAAAACCGAGGAAATGTACAGGGCTGACGGGGTAGATGATGAAAGCATTACCATCGATCTGGATACTCTTGACATTGAGCTTGAGCACGATGAGAATAAACCAATAAAAGAGGGATTGACAACCGACGGCAAACCGGATGGCCCCCCAAGCAAACCCCTGACCACTGCCCATCAAACAGATGATGATGAAAACATTACCATTGATCTGGAAACTCTGGATATAGATCTTCAGGAAGGCGGTGAGGTATCGAAAGGCGAATCCCAGGAAGATCTTGGGCTTGATCTTTCTGATTTTTCAGATGAAACAATTCAGGAACTTGAAGATGTATCGACAGGCGCAAAACCGGTTGAAGATGAGGATATCACACTGAATTTGGAAGAGCTTGATATTTCTCTCGAGGAAAGCGATGAAATTAAAAAAGGAGAAATCCTCGACGAAGATGAGAAGTTGACGCTCGAAGATGCGGGTTTGACTCTTGAAGAGTTGACGACTGATGAACTTACTTCCATGTCCGATAAACCGGATAGGCTGACTGATGAGGATGATATAAAGCTGACCATCGAAGAAGTCGACCCGGACTTCGATATGCATGCCATTGAAAAGGAATTAAAGGAAGCCGAGACAATTTTATCAGAAGCGCCGGGAATCGAGAATGACAAGTCCGTAATCGACGAACTAAACGAACTACCCGATATCGATTTTGACGAAGATCTTACTTTAATTGACACCGGCAAGGAAACTGCACCTATATCATTACGTGAAGATGACCTGATATCGATTGATGAAGATGTGAGAATACATCCGGTACGGGGCGGTTTACAAAAAGAGCTCCCTGACATGGTGGCGCGAGGAGCCGTAAATGTATCGATAGATTATTCGCTTAAATATTCGAGAATCGGAGCGGTGCTACGTCTCCTCGGGTTGTTTTTTATCGGTCTGATACCACATTATATTGTATTTTTTATCTACAACATGCTTTCCCTGATTCTTGGCGGGCTTAATCATCTGGTTGTTATTGCGACGGGAAAAAATGTGGAGGATTTTTCCGGTATTCATGAGAACACGTTGAGATACCTCCTTTCATTAAGCTCGTCAATGATAGGAATAGTGGAAGAACGACCAATATACGCCGGCAGAGATAACATTGATTATCCTCTGCAGTTAAGGGTCGTATACCCACTGCGTTCCTCCAAGTTGCTTGCCCTTCTGCGACTGTCGGGTATTGGCATTATTCTTCTTTCTCTCCCACACCTGATTATAATAGGCCTAATCAGCTTTTTCATACCGCTGCTCTTTATAATAGGGATGATATCGGTGCTCGTGACCGGCGGTTGGCCACATATACTCTTTGAGTTCATGACCCGGTATTACCGGTACCTGGCGCGAGTACTGGCGTTTAATATAGGACTTGTTGACGTATATCCTTCTTTTAAATTTGACTGAAATCTGATAGTAATAAAACATCGTAAATAATAAATCCCCGTACTCACGGGGATTTATTATTATACAATCTATGATTTTTATGCAGCAGTTGAAGGGACAGACAGTTATAGTATTTTTACAAGAACGTTACGGGTGCGCGGGCCGTCGAACTCACATAAAAATATCCCCTGCCAGGTCCCCATATTGAGCCGCCCGTTGTGAATAATTACAGTCATCGAACAACCGATAAGAGAGGACTTGATGTGTGCGGGAGAATTTCCTTCCTGATGGCGGTAGGAAACGCTTTCAAGATCCAGATGGTTGAGTCCCTTGATGATGTCCGTGCGTACCGTAGGATCAGCATTTTCGTTAATGGTGATCGCCGCAGTCGTGTGAGCCGTATAAATTATGCAGATACCATCTGATATAGAACTACGCGAGATAATGCTGCTCACTTCACCGGTAATATCGATTAGTTGCTCGGCTTGTTTGGTTTTTACGGTAAAGAATGAGATCATGACAGATTATCCTCTTATTGATTTACAATAACATCCATCATCTTCATCACACTTTCAGAAAGCGATCCTAAATCGTACCCTCCTTCGAGAAATGATATCATACGGGAATGCGAGTGTCGTTCTGCGACTGCCTTGAGAATACGGGTAAATTCTCCATATGCATCAGAACTGAGCCGAATGGATGAGAGCGGATCCGAGTGATGGGCATCAAAACCTGCCGAAATGAGAATAATTTCAGGTTTGAAAGCATCAAGCGCAGGGATGATGCGAGTGCAGAAAGCGTCAATATATTCACGGTCACCGCTTCCTGCCTGCATTGGTATATTCAGCGTAAAACCATCACCTGCACCGATTCCGGTTTCTGTCGGAGATCCTGATCCCGGGTAATGGTGCGGGTATTGGTGGAGGCTGATATAGATGACGGTATTGTTGCTTTCAAACGAGTGCTGAGTCCCATTACCATGATGGACATCCCAGTCGACAATTGCAATCCTTCCGATTCCGTGCCTGCTCTGAAGATATCTTGCTGCGATAGCAATATTATTGAATATACAAAAACCGGCAGCGCTGTTTTTTTCAGCATGATGGCCGGGTGGGCGGATGGCGCAGAAACCGTTTATTGCCAGGCCATCCATAATCGCGTCGCACATGCTTAATGATCCACCGACGGCCTTAAGTGCTATATCAAATGAATCCCGACATACCGCTGTATCCATTGAATCGAGATATTCAACGCCGTTTGTGATTTCTCTCTTAACGCGCTGAATATACGAAGGTGAATGGATCATTTCAATATACTGCATATCAGGCAGTGAAGGTTTGATTTTTACAAGATCATGATAATAGGGGGCGGCCATGATGGCATTATTGATGACTGAGAGCCGTTCGGGGCGTTCCGGATGTCCATGCCCGGTTTTATGCTTCATATAGATAGGATCAAATAAATATGCAGTCGTCATGGTTTTCTACATGGTTAAAATGTATTTAGGAATTGATTTAGAATACCTGCATATTTGATTTTATGTCAAATTCTTTCTTGGTGGTCCGGTGCAAGCGGCTTCAGGAGGATTGGGATTGATTGTTGGCCAAAATTTTAATTGACAGTTAACAGAGTCAATCTTAAATGTATTATTGTTAATACAAAACAACATTCCTATAACGTTGATGAACAGGATTCGTCTTGATAATACACACATACCCCTTCACTATCAGATAGCAGATTACCTGGAGGATATGCTGAAACGGGGTGAGATGGAGCCCGATGTCCAGGTTCCGCCAGAGGAAGAGCTTACTCAAGCATTTGGGGTCAGCAGAACGACTGTCAGGCGCTCCATGGAACATCTTTTAGCAAAAGGACTGCTCACTCGAAAAAGAGGAAAAGGCACGTTCTGGACCGATTCTGCCAAGGAGATTAAAAGGGAAAAGCTTTTTGGTGTTAACAAACAGATATTCAATATAAGCGAAAAAACGACCGTACGAGTACTATCAAAAACCAGTGGCAAGGGTAATAAAGACGTATATGAATTTCTCGGGGTTCAGGACGGTAATGATCTCATAATTTTCAGACGGGTACGGTATACCGGCGGCAACCCCATGAGTTATACAATAAATTTTCTTCCCGAGAAATACGGCACCCTCATTAAGAAGCAACATTTACTGCAGATGACCATGCTGGAAACAATAGAAAAAGTCGCCGGTGTACGGATCGGCACCATCGAGCATGAGGTAGAGATAACTCGCGCATCGGACGTGATAGCTGAGTATCTTGGAATACCGGTGCTTGATCCGGTGCTCACAATCAAAACATCAGTATTTGAAAAAAACGGCAGTCCGGTCGAAATCGTATGGACGTATTTTGTTGAGAACAAATACAAGTTCCGGGTCGTGCTTGACTGACGTCTGTCTGTTACTTATAAAAAATCATATATTATATTCAGGAGGCACCCATGGGGGGAGAATACAAAAAAGCATATGACGAGTCCATCAACAGTCCGGATACGTTCTGGGATAAAGCGGCTAGTGAAATAATCTGGTCCAAGAAATACAGCAAGGTTCTGGATGACTCGAAAAAGCCATTCTACCGCTGGTTTGTCGGTGGAGAGCTCAATACCTGCTACAATGCCCTCGATTATCATATCGAGCAGGGACGTGGCGACCAGACTGCCGTCATCTATGACAGCCCAGTTACCGGAACGGTCGAGAAAATTTCATACCGTGATTTCAGGGATGCGGTCGCACGGTTTGCTGGAGCGTTGCGGGCCCTGGGTATAGAAAAAGGGGACCGGGTCATCGTCTATATGCCGATGATCCCCCAGGCTGCGATCGCCATGCTGGGATGTGCTCGAATCGGAGCAGTTCATTCTGTTGTATTCGGTGGGTTCGCGCCGAACGAGCTTGCAGTCAGGATCGACGACGCCAAACCGAAGATCATTGTTACCGCGTCATGCGGGATAGAGGGGAAGAAGATTATAGAATACAAACCGCTGCTGGACCGGGCAATCGAGCTGGCGAAACATAAGCCGTCTCATTGTATTATCTACCAGCGCCCGCAGGTCAAATCACAGCTTATCGCCGGAAAAGATATTGACTGGGACGAAGCGGTGAACAAGGCAAAACCTGCAGAATGCGTGCCGGTTGCTGCGACAGACCCGCTCTATATCCTCTACACATCAGGAACAACCGGACTGCCCAAGGGTGTGGTTCGGGACAATGGTGGACACGCCGTGGCACTGAAATGGAGTATGCGGCACATTTATGGGATGAAACCGGGTGAAGTGTTCTGGGCAGCATCTGATGTCGGCTGGGTCGTCGGCCATTCATATATTGTATATGCACCGCTCCTGTTCGGGTGCACCACGATCATGTACGAAGGCAAACCGGTGGGGACCCCGGATCCGGGGGCATTCTGGCGCGTTATATCCGATCATGATGTGAAAGTGCTGTTTACGGCACCTACAGCCTTTCGGGCAATTAAAAAAGAGGACCCCCGCGGTGAGTATTTCAAGAAATACAATCTGCCAAATTTCCGCTACCTGTTTCTTGCAGGTGAACGGCTTGACCCCGACACCTACCACTGGGCGAGCGAGCTTATCAAGAAACCCGTGGTGGATCACTGGTGGCAGACAGAAACCGGCTGGGCTATTGCGGCCAATTGCATGGGTCTTGAGCAGTTTCCGATCAAGGCAGGATCGCCAACCAAGGCAGTTCCCGGATACCGGGTCGAGATCATCGACGCTGATGGTAAAACTGTTCCAACTGGAACCGAAGGTCTCGTGGCAATACGACTTCCACTGCCTCCGGCATGCCTGCCCACGCTCTGGCAGAACGATGCGAAATACAAAGAGTCATATACTGATCCATTTCCCGGTTACTATTTCACCGGTGACGGCGGGTATATCGATGCTGACGGGTATCTCTACATCATGGGTCGTGTAGATGATGTTATAAACGTGGCGGGTCACCGACTATCAACGGGTGCCATGGAAGAAGTCATATCCAAGCATCCCGACGTGGCCGAATGTGCGGTCGTAGGTGCAGCGGATGATTTCAAAGGACAACTTCCCCTTGGATTTGTGGTGCTCAAGGAAGGAGTCACGAAAGACAACCAGACTATAATAAAAGAGCTAGTCGATATGGTCCGGGACCAGATCGGTGCGGTAGCAGTGTTCAAACAGGCTATGGTTGTCAAGCGGCTCCCGAAAACGAGATCGGGAAAGATTTTGAGATCGACAATGCGTAAAATAGCAGACGGGCAGGAGTATTCTATACCCTCGACCATTGATGATCCGATCATTTTGAGTGAAATTGAAGAAGCTGCAAGAACGCTCGGATACGCTAAAAAATAGATGTAATTCCTCTTCCTGCCTTAATGAAAGCGCCAATCTGACCCCTCCGGTGAAAGTGCCGGAGGGGTTTTTAATTAATTATCAAAGGATGATGTTAAAAAACATAATTGACATTACCTGTTAGATAATCACATACTAACAAAAATTTTTCCAGACATGACAGGAATGATTGCACGATTATTCATCAGGATTTACAATAAGTCATCATTTACATTGGCAATTGCGGTCATGACGACAACCTGGTCATGGGTTGCCTCGTTTTATGGTTTCTTTTTTGTTTATGCAACGGTAAATTTTGCATGGGACGAGTTGATGTATGTATTGTCGGTCCTGATCATCTGCACGAGTGTCGCAATATCGCTCCATCTAACGCACTTCGGATTGTTCCATAAATTCGGTTTTTCAGGTTTTTCAAATTCAATACGGCTAATTAACAGGTATTTTGAGAACAAATATATTTTTGTAAAATATAAAAACCTCGCGGATAAAGAGATTGAGGATGTTTATATTGGCATATCGGGGCTTCCCCGAACCAACCTGTATGCCGCATTCACCTACACTGCGATGGTGATCTGCGCATTGATCGTGATCATTTACTGGTATAGCGGAGAGATTGAAAAAGTAATCATGATACTTGCCGGTGGCATTTTTTCCTCGATGATTATCGGTTACTGTACATTTCTTCTGACAGAGTATTTCACGGGACCGTACAAGATGAGGCTTGAGCAGATATTATTCGAACGTTCGATCAATGTCGGGACTAAAAATCTCCTCAGCTTCAAATACAAATCGATCGTTAACCTCATACTGATCTTTCTGAGCATGATAAATCTCGCCATCCTTATCTGGCGCAGCGACAAATCTGTGATTGTTATAATCTCCTTTATTGCTCTGAGTCTCATTACTGTTGGCCTCCTGATTTTTCTTATGCTTAATATTTTGAGAATATCCCTTGATACCATCAACAAGTCGACCAAACGGCTCGCGGGTGGAGGAAGCGGAATGTTTTTCCCTCCATTCACGGACAGGGAATTTACCACGTTTTCCGAGAATTATAATCGAGCCGCCATGGAGATAAACGAGATACGGAGAGATCTGGAAAAAAAGATCAAGCAGCGCACCGATGAGTTGAGCACGGCATATGAAAGCCTCAATAAAGCATACGGTCAGATTCAGGCCGATCTTACCATGGCAAAAAGAATCCAGAAGCGGATCATGCCAGATGATTTCGAGAGCATGGACGGTGTGGACCTTTCGGTTGATTACTACCCAATGGCGGATATCGGGGGTGACATTTACGATATTTTTCTGCTCAGGCCCGGATATATCAGGATATTCCTCGCCGATGCTATTGGGCATGGTATACAAGCAGCGCTCATTACCATGATAATAAAAAGTGAATATGAAAAGGTAAAAACAATTGAGGATACGCAGGAGCTGCTGCAGTGGCTCAACAGATCGTTTTTTGACCTCTATATTTCATTGAACGCATTTTTTTCATGCATACTCATTGATATTGACACTGAAAATATGAAATTGAAGTATTCCTCGGCAGGACATCCGGATCAGATACATATCACAGACGGGCCGATTGATATTTTGAAACATACGGGAAAACTGATTGGTATAAAAAGAGATGCCGAATATGAATATTACGAAAAGGATATCAAGAGTGGGAATAAAATACTTCTCTACACGGATGGACTATTCGAACAGGTCAATAAGAACGATGAAGGCTTTACCGAGCAGCATATCATCGAGCTCATTAAAAAGAACAGATCGAATCCCATTAAAGAGCTCAATACACTTATCATTCAGACATTGAGGAATTTTATGGGTGGAAAGGATGAAATTTCAGTGAGGGACGATATAACGCTGATCGGCATCCAGATCCGATAAAATGCTGTATTACCGCAAGGCTTAACGGTCCATGCCTGAAAGAAATCATAAAATATTTCCGGTGCTTTCCCGACAAATAAAAACTATGAATTAACCCGATATGCAAGATATTTTTGGCAAACAAGGCTTTATTTCAGAGATCATTCCTTCGTTCGAATACCGGAATGAGCAAATCCAGATGGGGGAATTCATTCTGGAACGTTTGTATGATTCTGAAAACGCGATCATTGAAGCGGGCACGGGCACCGGGAAAACGCTGGCATACCTCGTCCCCACTGTAATGTATGCCCTGGAGCAGGACAAAAAAATAGCGATATCAACAGAGACAAAAGCGCTTCAGAAACAACTCATCGATAAGGACCTGCCCATAGTACGCGAGCTTGCAAAAAAGTTCCTGGGTTCCGACATTACTTACTCCTTATGTCTCGGTGGCTCCAATTATCCCTGCAGAAAAAGATTTGAGTCAGCCGTACAGTCGGGAAAATTCAGTGCGAAAGAATTAAGAAAGCTCGAAACAGTGCGAGGACTTTTTTCGGAGAAAAAAATATTTACTTATTTTGACGTGAGCGTTTCAAGGAATGTCTGGAATGAAATAAACCGGGAAGGAGAAACCTGCAACTCGTACCGGTGTCTGTTCGCGCCGATCTGTTCTTATCAGATGGCGAGGAAAGAATGGAGCCAGTCGAACATCCTGGTCATGAACCACTACCTGTTTTTTACGAACATCGCGTCCGGAAAGACCTATCTTCCACAGTGCGAAGTCGTGGTATTCGACGAAGCCCACTCCCTGGAGGAAATCGCTGCAGCACAACTCGGGTTTACTATTGGATACCGCGAATTGCTGGAGATAATAGGACTGTTTAAGAGTGATAAAAAACATCACATCATAGCGGCCATCGGGGATGAAAAGATCAGAACAGGCTGCATCGAATCGATTAATATGATCATACCTGAAATTACCCGTTTCTTTGAGCTGCTCCGTGACATGGAGAGATTTGAAAAAAATTACCTCCGCGTCCGGGAGCCGATGAAAGCAGGGACCGTATTGGTCGACCTTCTGAAAGAGCTCATGGTTCTTTTGGCTGGAGCGGAAAAAGAATTCGGGGAGGAACACCCCCTTCGCACCGAATTTGATATTGCACGGGGCAGACTTTTTTCCAGTATAGAAAGTCTCTCGTCATTTGTATCCCAGAACAACGAAAATTACGTGTACTGGATTGAGCGCGAATCCGATACGCTCCTGGGTGATCTGTTCGTGCGGGGACAGCCGATTGATATCGCGGAGATGTTCAACCGAGAAGTCATCACCTGCTATGATTCGTCAATTTTCGTCTCGGCGACCCTTGCCGTGAACAACGATTTTTCTTACATCGTCGGCAGACTGGGTATCGAGAATCATAAAACCCTGCCACTCAAATCTTCGTTCGATTACAGCTCACAGACGGTGCTGTATATAGCACGGGATATGGCCGATCCGGCAAGTGATGCATACAACAAACAGGCCACGCACGATGCGGCTGAAATTATTAATTTCCTCAACGGTAACTGTCTCCTGTTGTTCACGTCCTACAAAACGCTTCGGGAAATAAAGAACAGTCTCGGGCAGTTGATCGAGTTCCCAATATACTCGCAGGACGTAATGTCGCCGACCGATGCCTTTGACCGGTATGTAAGCGACGATAATTCCGTGCTCATGGGGACGCATTCATTCTGGCAGGGGATTGATCTGCCTGGCGACCTGGTGAGGGGCGTGCTCGTTATGAAACTGCCATTTTCCGTGCCGGACTCGCCGCCGATGGAAGCAAGGATGGAACGAATCGCCCTAACGGGCAAGAGTCCCTTCGCTGCGATTCAGATTCCCGAAGCAGTGATCCGATTCAAACAGGGATTCGGCAGGCTTATACGGAGCGGTACGGATCGGGGCATCGTGGCGGTCCTCGATTCGCGCGTTTTCAATAAACCGTATGGTAAGATATTTTTGAAGTCAATACCGGAATGCAGAGTGGTCTATTCACTGGACGAGTTGCAACAGGCTTATTCAATCATGGTTGCCACTGAATCATGAGAGGATGGCATGGTTATTAACAGGAAAAAGAAACCGGGAATTGCGCTCGTTGCCGAGGGTGGCGGTATGCGCGGTATTTTCTGCGCTGGCGTACTTGATGTGTTAATGGAACAAAAGTGCAGACCTTTTGACCTGTACATAGGGGTTTCCGCGGGGGCTTGCAACCTGGCATCGCACCTTGGAGGACAACACCAGAGGAATTTCCGTATCTATACACGGATCATGACCAGACCTGAATTCATAAGCATGAAAAAATTTCTATCCGGATCGCATATGATGGACCTCGACTACTTATGGAACACGATTGATATTGAAGATCCGCTTGCGGTTACGGAGATCTACCGGGATCAAAGCAGAGACTTCATCGTTGTGGGTTCTTCCGTGGAAACAGGTAAACCGGTCTATATGCAGCCACGGCCGGAGGATTGCTCAATGTCATTAAAAGCATCCAGCGCAGTACCCCTGCTGTATCGGGGGTTCCTTGAGATCAACGGGATAAAGCTTGTTGACGGAGGCGTGACTGACCCGATCCCTGTCATGGAAGCATACCGGCGGGGCGCACGTAGGATTGTGGTGATACGGACTAGACCCGCCCTATACCGTAAATCAAAGGGACTTGAACATTATCTCTCATCCTTTGCCACTAGAAAATGGCCGGAGCTTTCTAGAGCAGTAAAAAACCAGGCATGCACCTACGGACGATGCGTTGATTTTATTCTTAATCCACCGGCAGATGTCGAGATCATTCAGATTGCGCCTGACGCGCCGTTAAAGTGCAGCAGGACCACCCAGGAAAAGGAACTGCTTCTTTCAGATTACGCATTGGGACGAAAGCATGGGGAGATGTTTGCCCGGAGCTGGAAGTAGCGGGGTCAACACTCATTCAGGCCGGAAAAATGCTCGCCGTTAAGCACAAAGAAACCGTACTGCGCAAGCATGTTGTAGCAAAATCTGACTCTGCGGGATTCGCCGTTTATCGATGGTGAAAAATGATACTCTCGCTTCACCGGAAATTTATTTTTATCACAAAAATCCTGAAAGTCCCGGATAGTCAGGAGGTGGATGTTTGGGGTCTCATACCATTCGTAGGGAAGAAGTACGTTTTTTGGCATTGTGCCTTTGACCATAAGCTGCAGCCTGGTTTTAAGATGCCCGAAATTCGGGAAGCTCACGATCGCGTTTTTACTTATACGCATCATTTCGCACAGGACGTATGCAGGCCGCTTCGTAATCTGAAGCGTCTGGTTTAATATGACATAATCGAAAGAATTGTTTTTATAGTCAGCCAGCCCTTCGTCTATGTCGCCTTGATAGCAGTACAAGCCCTTTTCCACACATTGGAACACACCTTCTTCGGAAATCTCGACGCCGTACGGAATAGCACGCTTTTTCTCCTGGAGCAGGTGCAAAAGCTCACCGTTACCGCAACCAAGATCAAGAACCTTTGATCCGGTTGTGATTTCATCAATAATAAGATCGTACCCGATATTCATATATCGTGATGCTCCCTGGAAACACGCTCAAATTCCCTCATTAAAAAATTTGAAATGGTCTTCTTCAACGGCTCATAATCGAGAAGAAACGTGTCATGACCCATGTCGGTTTCTATGTCGGTGTACATAACATTTTTTCCATTGACCCTGAGGGCCTGAACGATCTCCTTCGATTGAGAGCTGGGATAAAGCCAGTCGGACGTAAAGCTTATGACCAGAAAATTAGCCATAACATGGGCGAAGGCGCTGTGCAGGGTACCGTAATCCTTGTGGAGGTCAAAGTAGTCTATGGCTTTGGTAATGTAAAGGTAGGAGTTTGCGTCAAAACGGTCAACGAACTTGTTTCCCTGATGGTGAAGATATGATTCGACCATGAACACGTGCTTGAAGCTGGCAACCGATAGGTCCTCATCCTTGAAACGGCGCCCGAATTTTTCATGCATGTGTTTTTCACTGAGATAGGTAATATGGCCGATCATTCGGGCCAGCGAAAGACCGGCGTCAGGGCCCTTCGCGTTGTAATAGTTGCCGTCATTCCAGTTGGGATCGTTCATGATGGCCTGGCGGCCTACTTCGTTCAGCGCAATCCCCTGCGCCGAAAGCGAGGCGGCGGATGCGATGGCTATAACCGAATTAACCATGTCGGGATAAACGATTGCCCACTTGAGCGTCTGCATACCACCGAGTGACCCGCCGGCGATTGAGAGAAGCTTCTCAATTCCCAAATGTTTTACCAGGTGCCATTGTGCGTTAACCATGTCCTGGACTGTTATCATCGGGAAATCAAGGCCGTAGGGTTTACCCGTTGCAGGGTTGATGGACGAAGGTCCTGTTGAACCGCTACAGCCTCCGATGATATTAGAGCAGATAATAAAATATTTATCCGTGTCAAAGGGCTTGCCAGGACCGATGTAGATGTCCCACCAGCCCGGGTGTTTGTCTTCACGCGTGTGATGACCTGCCGCATGAGCGCTTCCTGACAAAGCATGGACGATTAGAATTGCATTAGTCTTGTTCTCGTTAAGGGTCCCATACGTCTCGTAGGCAAGGGTTACAGGCTCAAGTATTTTGCCTGACCGAAGGGGAAGGCGGTCGAACGTATAATAACGGGTTTCGACAAGACCGACTGAATGTTTTTCAAATGTTTCTGCAGTATCCATATGTAAAAAAATCCACCTGTAAGCATGATCGGTATTATTATCGTGAAGAGTGGGAATTTAAAAGCGGTATGCAAAAAAAAGAAAAAAACCGCGATGAATGATAGCGGTTTAAGCAACCAGCTATCTCATCTTCCGGAATGCATCCGCTGGAATTGGCACCACTTTCATAATTGAACGGTTGCCGTGGCTTCACAGGGCCAGTCCCTCTGCCACTCTCGATAAGATAACCATTTGCTATTAAATACCCAGTCTGTTGATGTCAATTAAAAAACGTTAATAATTAAAAAATCGATCCTTCAAACCCCAAGATGAAATGAAATGTCTACGAAAGTATTTGGATGCAGGTATGACATTTTTTGTTGACATTAATAAGTATTGAAAACATAAAGGTAGCCAACTAAGATTTTTTTGTACAAATCAGATATTATATATAAATCAGGCCATCAAACATAACCAGGAGGGATTTATATGAATTTTGCTGGATCGTATGGCGTCCCGCTTGAAGAGATTTCGAGAGAATCATTCTTCAATATTGGCGGCCCGCATGGGTTTATGCGGTGGGGATTGTACATCTTCATGTTCATCGCATTCTTCTACCTTGCGTATACTGTCATTCAGCGGGTTCTTATCTGGAGAAAAGGCCAGCCGGAATTACGTACTGATTTCCCGGAAAAGAGGATACTCGCTGTTTTTAAATATGTCATATTACAGGCCAAGATTCTGCGTGAATCCTTTGCCGGTATCATGCATGCGTCGTTGTTTTTCGGATTCGTCGCTTTAGCCGGCGTTACCTTCTTTATATTTGTCAAGGACGACTTTACAGAGCTGTTTTTTCACTGGAACTTCATAACCGGCAACTTCTACCTGATATGGTCGCTGGTTGGAGATTTGGCCGGTGGTGTGGTCCTGATAGGGCTCGGTATGGCCTTTTACCGCCGGTATGTTACAAAACCGACCCGGCTCGATACGAAACCGATCGATACATTCGCCCTGGTTTTAATACTGATTATTATCGTGACCGGTTTCACCAGCGAAGCGATGAGGATCGCGATTTCCGATTTTCCGGAATGGGAAGTCTGGTCGCCTTTCGGATATGTACTCGCATTCCCCTTCTCGCTCTTCAGCGAAAGTACCCTCAGGGTGATGCACCAGTTCAGCTGGTGGATTCACATGATTGGTGCCTTCATTTTCATCGGCCTTGTCGGTTCAGACAAACTCGGCCACGTCGTTATTTCTTCGCTGAACGTGTATTTCGGAAACCTGAACAACGAGAGCCTGAAAACAAAGTATGCCCTTAACGTCATAGATCCCGCTGTATTCGAAGTGGCGGAAAGCTTTGGTGTATCCAAGGTTGAAGAGTATACCTGGAAACAACTTATGGACAGCGATGCCTGTACGCGCTGTGGCCGCTGCCAGGACAACTGTCCGGCGTGGCTCACCGAGAAGCCGCTCTCACCGAAGAAATTGGTCAATGATATAAAAGCCAACATGGATGAGAGGATACCCAAGCTCATGCTTGCTGAAGATCCTGCGACAGTAGAAACAACGCCACTCATTGAAGGCTCGGTCAAGGCGGACGAGTTCTGGTCCTGCACCAACTGCGCCGCCTGTATGGAAGCCTGTCCGGTCAATATAGAACATGTACAGAAAATGATCGATATGCGCCGATACAAGGTCCTCATGGAAGGTGATATGGCGCCGGAGCTCCAGACCTCGTTCATGAATCTTGAAAATAATTTTAACCCATATGGTTTCGCCTTTGCAGAACGGGGTGCATGGCTGCCCGCTGATCTCGGCGTGAAGACACTTGCTGAAGACCAGGATGTAGAGTACGTCTACTTTGTCGGTTCCGCTGCGTCGTATGACAAACGCAATCAGAAAGTGGCAACGGCATTTCTGAAAATCATGCAGAAAGCCGGAGTAAAGGTCGGGATACTGGGAGCCGAAGAGGCTGATTCAGGAGACGCGGCCCTCCGCGGTGGTAACGAATATCTTTTCCACGCCCTGGTTACCCAGAACCTGGAAAATTTTCACAACTATGGCGTAAAAAAGATCGTATGCACATGCCCGCATGATTACAATGTCATCAAGAAAGAATATAAGAAGTTCGCAGCTGTCGGTAAAGGCTCTGACGGCGAACTGCTGAAGTACAATTTTGAAGTGTTCCATCACACCGAGGTCATCAATGACCTCATCAAGAACGGCAAGATTAAGCTCGTGAATGCTCTCGATCAGACAATCACATATCATGACTCCTGCTTCCTGGGAAGGTATAATGAAATTTATAATGCACCGCGCGAGATATTACAAGCGATACCGGGCGTTACCTTCGTAGAGATGAGCCGGAACCATGACCGGAGCTTCTGCTGCGGTGCAGGAGGCGGCCGCATGTTCCTGGAAGAGCATCTGGGAACACGCATCAACCAGTTCAGGGTAAAAGATGCGCAATCGACGGGTGCGACCAGGGTGTGCACGGCCTGCCCGTTCTGTATGACCATGCTTTCAGACGGTATCATCGAGCTGGACATCCAGAATATGGAAAACTACGATATTGCGGAATATGTATACAACGCGATGGAAAAGTAAATAACAGATTAACCGGATTAAAGTAAAAGAGCCGCAATAACATGCGGCTCTTTTTTTATTTTATTTTCTATCCAGCTATGATAGTTTTTTCTTAACTAAGAATTTATTGTAGAAGAAGATGAGCAGTAGAATTAATGCAAATAAAACATACCCAAGCGGGATCGAACCAGCCATACCGATGCCGATTTCATGTGAATGGATAAAGCCGAAGTATGAAAAAATAATAAGAGGGATTGTCCAGTAGAATGCCTTGAGAAAATCCTTTTCGATCAGATACACGGCAACAGCGGATAGAAACATGGCTGAAAATAGCGATCCCTCGGAAAAGGTCAGGATTCCTTTTAAGTGAGGGAGAGTAATTGATATGATTTCATTAATCTGCGCGTTTCCATACTTTCCATCACTGTTGATAAATTGCCGGAGAACGTTAAATCCCCAGGCGGAGATTGAGGGAAGTAATCCCAGGGCGACGGCAGGTGCATGCTCTTTCGGTGTTACCTGAAAGGCCTGTGCGGTAATAATAACGCCGATCCAGAGTAATATAGGGTAACCAGCCTCCAGCGGTATTGACGAGACAATTACGCTCATAAGGCCTGTACAGCAGATCACAGTTATTACGGTTCCGTTTATGATCGAATATCCGGACCGGGCACCAAGGCCTTTCCATCCGGGATGTCCAATATATACTGTCGCCGGGAAGGGAGACCCGAAAAGAGAACCGATCATGCTACCGATGCCGTTCATTGCCAGTGACGGCATGGCCGGATAGGTATCTCCTGCTGCGGAAGCTGATTCAAGGTTCTGTAAGGTGCCAAAAAATGCCATGAGACCCATAGGAATGGATATGGAAAGATAGGGAAGAATATCGGGTAAAGCTATATCGGAAAAAACATCTATAAACGCAAGCCCGGGAGGATAGAAATGTATCTGATTCGTCGATCCGGCGAGTCTGCCTGCGTCCATTGCTCCGGTTGTCCAGGCTATTGCAGAGCCGATTGCAATAGCATAAAAACCTGCTGGTATTCTGAAAGGAAGCTTTACATGGGAAAAATATTCAGCCAAAATGAGTGCAAGCGGGATGAATGCAATGATCGGCCTGTCCCATATTTTAAGCGTCTGATCCAGAGCAATGAAGGATATGGCTATACCTGCCAGGGTCGAGAGAAGCGCTGCGCGTGGAGTCATCTTACGGAGCCTCTCCCCGAAAAAGGCTCCTATCCCTTCAAAGAATCCGCTTATAAAGCAGCTGATTACCCCGATTTTCCAGGCAAAATCTGCGTTTTTTGTCTGAAGATAAACAGGTGCAATAATGAGTAAAAAAAAAGCGAGAAGACTGACTGTGTTAATCCCATAGGGCAAGGCAGTCACGTCGTTGCGGTGTTCTTTTCGTGCGAGACGGTGTGCCTGCCACGAATAAAAAATATTGCCGGCAAAAACTGCGGTTGCTGTGCCAGGAAGGATTTTGCCGAATATGAGATCAGCCGGCATACCGATTGCCTGGCATAAACCTGTTATAATCAGGAGATTTACAAGATTGTCAATGAACAGCCCGATAAAACCGTCGAAATCCCCTTTTACGAACAGCGGGTATGATTTAATTTGAAGTGCACTCATTCTATACCCCGTAAAAAATGTAATGTTTCACCTTTTAATCAATCTGCGCAATAATTTCAGATTTATTTTATCAGCTTCATCGTCATTGAATTTCGGGGTTTCAAGAATAAATGGGATACTCTTTAGCTTGGGGTTGTTGAGTAATAATCCAAAGCCGGCGGTACCTATGTTGCCTTTACCGATATGCTCATGGCGGTCGACTCTGCTCCCGCATTCACGCTTTGAATCATTGATGTGAATGAGACGAAGTTTCTCAAGACCAACAAGACCATCGAATTCTTTCAAAACGGAATTAATACTATTTTTTTCCCTAATGTCATAACCTGCTGCGAAAACATGGCAGGTATCAAGGCAGACGCCGAGCTTACTTTTTATTGATACTCGATCAATGATAGAGTTGAGATGTTCAAACCGGTGGCCTACTGAATGCCCCTGGCCGGCGGTTGTCTCAAGTAAGATCATGGGTTTTTGTTTTCGTTCTAGCAGGCTGTTGAGGGATTCTGCAATTCTATCGATACCTGCTTCGATCCCCCTGCCGCCATGACTCCCCGGATGCAAGACAAGGGAATCTATGTCAAGTTGTGAAGCACGGCTTAATTCGTCTGCTAGTGCCTGGATCGATTTTTTTAACGTGTCACCCTCGCCGGCCAGGTTAATAAGATAACCGGTGTGCGCGAAAACCTGCATACCGGGAATACGCGCCCGTGCTTCCTTGAAAGAAGAGATTTCTTCCTCAGTGTAGGGTCTGGCAATCCATCGGTTTGAGTTTTTAAGAAATATCTGAACAGCTTGTATGCCAAGATTCTCCGCTTTTTCAAGCGCTTGATGCATGCCGCCAGATATTGACAGATGTACTCCAAGGATATGCATATTGTTTTTATATAATCAAATCGAACGCTTTTTTATTACGATTTTATTAGATTCCCTTTAACTTATTAATTACTCTATGGGATGGGAGACCAATAATTGAGACCCTCTTCTTCTTGCCGGTCTCTCCATGAATGATAGTAATTGAAGATTTTGGAACTTTTAGTGTTTTTGATAATAATGAGATCAGCTCGGCATTTGCCTTACCGTCTACAGGAGGTGCTGTCAGATAAATTTTAATAGAATTGCTGGAATCAATTGATATTTTGTTCCGGGAAGATTTCGGCGCAACAGTAATGTCAAGAATGGCTTGTACATCCATGTCCTGTAATTATATGATCAGAATAATTGTGCAAGTTATTTTTACAAAGTCATAAGTTTAACGATAGAAAAATAGATTTGACATAAAGTAGGGCTACAAAAAAAATCTTATGAATTATAAAATCCATGGTGCAAGTATGAAAATAATGATGTTTGAAAACGGCCCGTTTATGGTCAATACGTATCTGGTTGTTGATGAAGCAAGTAACGAGGGTTTTATACTTGATCCCGGAAGCGGGCTCCATGCTCTCATGACGCAGGTACAGAAAGATGCGATAACCATACGGGCGATTGTCTGCACTCACGCACATATAGATCATATAGCAGGTGCGAAGATGGTCCAGGATTCATTTTCCGCTCCTCTTTATTTAAACAGGCTCGAAGAGGGCCTGCTGCAGTCAATTCAGACTCAGGCCAGGATGTTCGGTGTGCCTGATCCCGGCATTCCGCGTGTGGATCACTATCTCCCGGATGCTGGATTACTTGAAATCGCAAGCATGCGTTTTACACTGCTTCATACTCCCGGACATTCCCCCGGCTCGATGTCGCTTTATGCTGAAGAAGTCGTGTTTTCCGGAGACGCCCTGTTTAATATGTCAATTGGAAGGACCGATCTCCCCGGGGGAGACTATCAATTATTAATTTCTGCCATACAGGACAAGCTCTTCACCCTTCCCGATGACACCACTGTTCTGTGCGGTCATGGTCCCGAAACCAGGATCGGGTTTGAGAAACGGATGAACCCGTTCTTTTAATTCTGTCACCAAACATTCCTTGAATAATACCTTTTCAACAATAGTCTTTCGATATAATTATCTGCGGCCAGAGGTTCGTACAGAAATAGTTATTGAAAAATAAATGGGCTGGTGCTAGTTTATATTAAACAGATTCCAATCGGCTTTATTCTCGTTATTCAAATGCATTTATTTTTATTTTATTCTGATATGCGGTAAGGTATGTGATGAAATTGAAAGATACCATTGTGAAAACTTACTCCGATTATGTATCTCCCGGTAAGGTGGATGTATATACAAAATTCAACATTGTTCTTGTCCCGGGCAAACGGAACGGTTGTTATCTCTACGATATAGAGGGAAAAAGGTATTTCAACTGTCATAGCAACGGTGGCGTCTTCAACCTCGGCCATCGGAATAGCAGGATCATTCGAGCCGTTACAGAAGCTATGAAATCGTATGATATCGGTAATCACCATCTCATTAGCAGGCCAAAGGCAGAACTGGCGAAGGTCCTTTCAGAGACACTTCCAAAAGGTCTCAATCAGGTAGTATACGGTGTGGGTGGCGGAGAAGCAATCGATCTGGCGATAAAGCTTTCCCGGGGCGTGACCGGAAGGACTGAAATTATTTCCGCCCGGGGTGGATACCATGGGCACACGGGACTTGCGCTTGCCACCGGAGATAACAAATTCAGCGAGCACTTTGGCCCCACGATGCCCGGTTTCACCCAGGTCGACTTCAATGATATACACGGCCTGGACAGGGCGGTATCGGAAAAAACAGCGGCTGTCATTTTTGAAACAATCCCTGCGACCATGGGGATTGTTGTCCCGGATAAGGATTATTTTAAAGCAGTGAAGAACATCTGCGAATCGCGGGGTGCACTCCTTATACTTGACGAGGTACAGACCGGCTTTGGCAGGACCGGCTCCCTTTGGGCATTTGAACAGTTCGGTGTCGTACCGGATATGATGGTTATAGGCAAAGGGATGAGCGGAGGCGTATATCCAATCACAGCTACAGTGTATAACGAGAAATACTCCGGTTTCCTGCGATCAGACCCCTTTGTCCACATCTCTACTTTCGGCGGTAGCGAAATCGGTTGCTACGCAGCACTGGAAGTGTTGAAGATATCTCGAAAAAAACCGTTTTTAAACAATGTAAAAAGCATGGGTAAATACTTTACCGAAAAACTGTCACAATTATCACGTCGTTATCCTTCATTAAAGTTAAGGGTTCGTGGGATTGGGCTCATGATGGGGCTCGAATTTAAAGACGAGATGACATCTCTATTTTTATTGAAAATATTTTTTGATAATGGCATATATGTTGTTTATTCTGGTAATGATAAGAAGGTATTACAATTTCTTCCTGTTTTAACAATAACAAAAAAACAGGCGGACGAAATAATTAAATCGATAGAGAGATCATTCAAGACCATGACAGGGTTATAGGATGACACGACCTGATTGCAGACATGATGAGTTAATTGATTTATTAAAAAACAGTGATATAGCGTATGCATTTAAAAAAAAGAGACTGAGACATATACGATCTGCTTCGGTTAAAAATGAATTAAGGCATCTTCGGGATATCTTCCACAGCATATGGGCAGAGGAAAACGGACTGTTCCTCTTAAAAGACCCTTCACTTTCAAAAGACAGTATCTCTATTATACTTGGTATATTCGGGAAGAGTGACGAAGCTACCGCGCTTTTTGACATCAATTCTTCTTTTTCCTGCATTAACCGCGAAGAGTTCACGGATTTCATTAATAACCATATAGCAAGCCAGAAGGCGAGGATTAATCTTACCGCACTATTTATTGGAAATGGTGATGCAATTCAGGAATATGTCCGGCGGCAAAATGCATTCCTTGTAAAAGTTCTTTCAACAATGAAGAAATTCGATATTGATGATATCACAGCGTTGAGGATTAATCATCATGAGAAAGAAATGGTCATCGAGATAATTGCGAATCTTGATGAAATTGAAAAAAATCTTTCTCGGGATATTGAATTATACGAACGATTCATGCGTGATTTTAAAAGTCTCTATCGGCGGAATGCAGAGGTTGACATTGTCGGATATGGTGAAATATCGACGGTTTTGAGCCTTAAGAAAACCAGGTGGTTAAATGACACTATTGATATTGTTAAGGATGAATCACGGTGGATATGGAAGAAGATGCCGCCCTTCCCTGATCTTGAAAGTGTTTTTATCTTTGAGCGGTTATATGACGAATATCGTAAAATACTAACGGATAAAATCGGGATGATTATCCCGCAGCAAATAACGAGACATTTCAAACATGATACTTATTATACCGTGTATGCAGGCCAGATAAAAGTCGATAGCAATCTGATTTGCAATGTTCTAATAAAAAAAATGGATGAACAGAATGCAGGAAAGATAATGGAGCTTATTCTGGGGTATCTGAATGACATCTTTAAATTTAATCGTTATGACCCCCATATATCAGTCGGTATTGATGCACAGCTTTCTAATTGGGCGCTTGTTTCAGAGTATCCTTCAACAGGGATGGTCCGTGACCATGATAAACTCATCTATATTGACACCAGCTCGCCATTATTTAGAATTGATGGGATGGAACAAATTGACACGGAAATATTCATTAAAAGTGCTGCTTCATTCCTGAGACCCATAATTCGCATGTTTTTCTTGAAAGAGGTTGTGGGCAGATATTATGATATCCGCTCTGTAATGATAGATATCATCGCTAATCTGCACAAAGAAAAACGAGAAGACCTTATTACCGGAATGATTGATGTAACAAACAACTATTGTGCGAGATATGACCTGGATATAATACCGCTGACTCGCAAAGAAATCGATGCATATTATTCAAATGATGCGTTCATTTGGAGATATTACCAGGCGGCTAGAAAAATCGATCGGTTTATCACTGAAAAAATCATGAGAAAAAAATATATTTTCAGAATCCCGGGCATTATCGAACGGTAACATGTTTAAAACATAAGAGAGGTACATCATGTGCGATACCTTTGTCGCTTCGCCTCGCGTAACAGCAGGCGAATGCATGATATTGGCGAAGAACTCTGACCGGGAACCCAATGAAGCACAGAATATAACATTCGTGCCTGCCATGACCCATCCGCCAAAAAGTATATTGCGCTGCACGTATATAGACATACCACAGGTGGAGCATACACATGCGGTTCTTCTCTCAAGGCCGTACTGGATGTTTGGCGGTGAAATGGGTGTGAACGAATATGGCGTTGCGATAGGAAATGAAGCGGTATTCACGAAAGAGCCATACCATAAAAAAAATAACGCGCTGTTGGGAATGGATATTCTGAGAATTGCTCTTGAGCGGTCGATCAGTGCGAAACAGGCATGGAATATTATCATAGAACTAATCCATGCTCATGGACAGGGTGGTGTCCACACAATGGGAGGTATAAAGTATTACCATAATTCATTTCTTATTGCAGATGCGGAAGAAGCTTATATTCTTGAAACTGCTGGCAATCACTGGGCTTTAAAACAGGTCTATAATATTGCAAGTATTTCAAATTGTCTTACAATTGAAGATGATTATGACGAGATTTCAAGGGGGCTGGAGGAATATGCACGTCAAAAAGGGTATGCAAAAAAAGGCACTTCCTTTAATTTTCAAAGAGATTTTGGCGACTCGTTGATCACACATTTTGCACGAGGAAAAATCCGGGCTCAATGCACCTATGGGCGTATGCTCGGAAATAAGCGCGGGATTACCTCTCTGAATATGATGAATATACTTCGTGATCATAATACTGAAGGAGAGTATCATCCAGGGAAAAAACCGATGGAAAGGATCTGCCTCCATGCCGGCGGGCTTGTCTCCTCCCAAACAACCGGTTCGATGGTAGCTGTTTTGAAAAAAGGGTATCCGCCGCTAGTGTTTATGACGGGGACATCCGCGCCATGCATGAGTCTCTTTAAACCGCATACCCTATTAAGAAAACAGGATGAATACAATAAGAATGAACTCACGGTAGCAAGGGATGATGACTGTATTGACTTATATGGTGCTGCTGCAGAAAAGTATGATAATAAAACTCTGTGGTGGATAGGAGAACAAGTTCATAGGAGAATATTAATGAAATATAATTCTCTTATACCGAAGATCAGTGGTATTCGTGATGCGTATGAAAAGCAAATGCTGCATGATGTGGAACGACTGTGGCATGCGAAAAAGGAGAAAGAGCTTCAAAATGCTTGCAGCCGGTATGGTGAATCATCACTAAATCATACACGGGCGATGTCGGATTCAATTCAGAAAGAATATAATATCGCAACAATAAAAAGAGAGGTGCCGTTCTGGTATGATCTTCAATGGAGGCTGAATAATATAAAAGCGCATATCAGTATATAAAATAATCAGGAAATTAAGATGATTTCTCCCCGGAGGGTGTCCTGGAACAGATGATGCAGGATTTCGTGCAGACCTTTAAAATGAGGCTAACGCCTCATCCACGGTCTTCAACAATTTTATAACCGAAGTTACTTTTGTTAAATCCAGTACTTTTTTTACTTCTTCATTGGCAGCAGCAAGACGAAGTTGAGATTTCAAACTTTGATTTATATTAAGAAATATTCCTATACCTGAGCTGGTTATCATTTTAACATCTGCAAGATTAACCACCATTTTTTTAATCCCTTTATTGATGATTGTTTCCTGAAGCTTTTCTTTTAAATCGGGTACATCCAGAGTATGTACTTCTTTCATTACTATTTTAATAACAAAAATGTCATTGCCTTTATCTTGAACTTCAATCATGGTTTACTCTCCAAAATATGTTAATATAATTAACAATGGAATATTTTTGAAAAGTCAACAAATTTTTACAGTATTAAACCGTTGATAAACATTTTTATTGGATTACTTGGGATATTTATCAAAATCAGTGCCCAGACCAAATACAAATATCATAAAGAAGTTAATAAAATTTAGAACATTTGAATCCATTATAGGCATGAATAACTCTAGTATTATAAGCTTGACTAAAATGGAAAGATTTGTATATAACTATCCGGATTGAAGATTATTGGCAAGAGTGCATAATGTTCAAATAGATAATCAGTAGATAAAAAAAGTCAGGATTAAATATATAATGGAATTATCTGACAGCCTGAAGAAAGCCAACATTATTATAAAATCAAAATCGAAGGACCGATGGGAATGTATCGGCGAAATGGTCGATTGTGCTGTCAGAAACCGTGATATAGAATCTGCTGACAGTAAAGAAATAAAGAAAGCACTCATTGATAGGGAAAAATCAATGAGTACTGGAATTGGTAATGGTGTAGCTATTCCACACTGCACATCCTCAAGGGTCGATGAAATTGTTTTTGTGGTGTCGCTCTCGGCATTTGGTATCGATTTTGATTCAATAGATGGTGAGCCTGTTCGGATTATAATTTTGCTGATAGTTCCGAAAAACAAGCTTACGCAGCATATTAAAACACTGGCCAGCATAGCAAAGCTTATGAGTAATGAATCATTGAGAGAAAGATTGTTGACATTAAAAACTCCGGAGGCAGTGATTAAAACACTGAAAGATTTTGAGGTAGCCAAGTAGCAGGATGTATATGCACGAGAACGATCTAACATGTACGGACGGTTTGCTGAATGAACAGGAACATGAGCGCACTCTGCGTCCTGCCGGGTTTGATGAATTTGTAGGTCAACAAAAAATTACAGAAAATTTAAAGATATTTATCAAATCAGCAAAGATGAGGAATGTACCTCTGGATCACATTCTCCTCGCCGGGCCTCCCGGACTGGGAAAAACAACACTGGCCCTGATCATCGCCAGGGAGCTAGGAGTTAATATTAAAGCAACATCCGCTCCAATCATCGATAAAGCGGGAGACCTTGCATCGATACTTACCGGACTTGAGGAAAACGATGTTCTATTTATAGACGAGATTCACCGTCTTTCGGCAGTGATCGAAGAGATACTTTATCCGGCACTTGAAGACCGTTCGATAGATATCGTCATCGGGCAGGGGATCGGGGCACGGAGCATAAAACTAAATCTTGCCCCATTTACCCTTATTGGCGCCACGACGAGAACAGGGCTACTTACATCGGCGCTGCGCGACAGGTTCGGCATAAATCTTCGGCTTGACTACTATGCCATAGATGAGTTACGGGAAATAGCAATGCGATCCGCCGGTATTATAAATTGTCAGCTTGAAGATGATGCAGCTCTCGAGATAGCAAAGCGCTCGAGAAGAACACCGCGGATTGTCAACCGTCTTCTCAAGAGGGTATCGGATTTCGCGACGGTAGATAACAGGAACATTATCGACCTTGAAATAACTCAATATGCCCTCAAAAAACTTGAGATTGACGATCTCGGGCTTGATGATATGGATCGAAAATTCATTTCGACGATAATTAGCAAGTACAATGGCGGGCCGGTAGGAATTAAAACAATCGCGATTTCAATTGGTGAAGAGATGGACACGCTTGAGGATTATTATGAGCCGTTTCTTGTACAACTCGGATTGCTTAAAAGAACTCCACGCGGTAGGGTCGCAACGCGATTTGCGTATGAGCACCTCGGACTGAAATTCATTAATGAATCGGGCCAGGAGAGACTTTTCGAAGCTTCGGATGATTAATTAATGCCGGAGATAATCCCTACCCCGGAAAATTGCTGCAAATAAATGCTTAATGTTAACCCTACGCGATCCGATAAATAATAAGAGTACTTATAATTAATGAGGCGTGATATGATACGGAACATTGCAATAACTCTGGCTTTATTGGTCCCGGCGCTTGTTTTTTCAGCGGACATTGACAATTCCAAACAAATGAATGTCAGGACTAATATCCCCGTCCTGTCGCAATACAACAATACGTTTTCAATACAAAATCTTTATTTCAATAAAAGAATCGATGTTACAGGAAAGGGGGAAATTCTTGAAGTTGAATTCATTCTCGAAAACCTCACGGACGATCCGATCGATATATATTTGTTTACAATTGCAACGTATGAAAAAACGGAAGTGACAAAATCGAGTTTCGAGAGGCCGATACCGCCAAAGGAAAGAATTCGTACATTTGTCACTTATCCCGATGATATCCAGAATTTTACCTATCCGGTTTATGATAAAGACGGGAAGCCTCAAAAAGATGAAAATGGTCTGGACAAGATCAAGCTGGAAAAATTTCCCAAAAACCCTAAATCCGGGGTGGATCCCTCAACCGGAAAACCGTATCATCTCACAGATAAACTGGTGATACGCACAACACATATCAGCCCATACAGAAAGAATTATTTCTTCTTCAACAATCTGGCCGTGCTTATATTCGACAGTGAAGGAAAACCTGCTTACAGGAAATTATTCGAGATTAAAGGCAAAAGAGGAAGATAAACAACAAAGACAATAAAAAAAGAACCCTCCGGAAACCGGAGGGTTCTTTTTTGTGTAGTTATATAACTCTGACCATTACAATATCTTTTATCTTTTTAAGCTGGTCGACAACTTTTCCGTCAATTTCGCCATCGATATCAATTATATTATATGCGTACTCACCCTTGCTTTTGTTGAGCATATCGGCAATATTTATCTTATGCTCTGCAAGGATCTGGGTGATCTGGCCGATTATTGCAGGAATGTTTTTATTAGCGATAATGATTCTCTTTGTCCCGGAAGGAATCAATGCGCAGTCAGGGAAATTGACAGAATTGACAATGTTCCCTTTTTCGAGATATTCACGCAGCTGGTCGACTGCCATATCGGCACAGTTTTCTTCCGATTCCGGGGTTGATGCTCCCAGGTGGGGGATAGGGATTATATTTTCCATCTGGATCAAATCATCATCAGGGAAATCGGTGACATAAAAGGATACAATACCGTTTTTGATCGCTTCTTTCAGATCGGCATTATTAACCAGTCCGCCCCGTGCGAAGTTAAGGATTCTGACCCCTTTTTTCATAAGGGCGAACTTATCCTTATTTAACAGTCCCTTTGTTTTATCATTCAGGGGAGCATGAAGTGTAATATAGTCAGAATCTGCTATGAGATAATCAAGGCTTATCGAGCGTTTGACCGAGCGGGACAGCCCCCAGGCGGCCTCGACGGATATAAACGGATCATAGCCCGATACTTCCATGCCGAGGGCGAGCGCATCATTGGCAACCATGACACCGATAGCGCCTAGACCGATTACACCGAGCTTCTTTCCTTTGATTTCCGGACCCGTAAAGTCTGATTTACCCTTTTCTATCAGTTGGGGTACTTCATCCCTCTTGCCGGCTAGGCCTTTGGCCCAGGTTATGCCTTGGTAAACCTTACGGGATGCAAGGAGCATGCCCAGGATGACAAGTTCCTTAACCGCGTTTGCATTGGCACCGGGCGTGTTAAAGACGGCAATTCCGCGCTGTGAGCATTTATCTATAGGAATGTTGTTTACTCCTGCTCCAGCCCGCGCTATGGCGAGCAGTGATTGAGGAAGCTCCAATGAGTGCATATCAGCGCTTCTTACCAGAATGGCATCCGGATTTACGATCTCAGTTGCATGTTCGTACAGATCGCTTGGAAACCGCTGAAGACCCTGGGGCGAAATTTTATTCAATTTTTGAATTTTAAACATGGCTCACCTCATTTATTATCCATTTCAAATTTTTTCATGAAATCGACGAGTTTTTTCACGCCTTCAACCGGCATGGCGTTATAAATGCTGGCACGCATACCGCCGACCGAACGATGCCCGGCAAGCTGTACTAGACCAGCCTTGGGAGCTTCCTTAAGAAATTTTTCTTCAAGCTCCTTGGTTGTTGCGGTGAAGGGTACGTTCATAATTGAACGATCTTCCTTAGCGATCGGGCTTTTGAACATGGCCGAGTTGTCAATGTAGTTATAGAGGATATTGGCCTTGTCTTCATTGATTTTCTGCATGCCGGGGATGCCCCCGAGCTGTTTGAGCCATTCGAACACGAGCTTGGCCATATAAATCCCGTACGTAGGAGGCGTATTATACAGTGATTTGTTTTCGGCATGGATAGCGTAATTGAACATTACCGGCGTAATATCCATTGATTTTCCTATTAAGTCTTCACGGATGATAACAATGGTGAGGCCGGCAGGACCTATGTTTTTCTGGGCTCCCGCAAAAATTATGCCGAATTTTGATACATCCATTACTTCAGAAAGGATATTAGAGGACATGTCAGCAACAAGCGGAATATTGCCGGTTTCAGGAAATGCAGTATACCGCGTTCCCTCGATCGTGTTATTGGAGCAGATATAGAAATACGAGGCATCCTTGGAAAATTTGCTTTTATCAATTTTCGGGATGTAGGAAAAGTTTTTGTCTTCCGACGTTCCGACGATATTCAGGCTTCCGTACCGCTTGATCTCTTCCATGGCTTTTTTCGTCCAGGTTCCGGTATGGATCAAATCAACCTTCTTGTTGTCTTTTAATAGGTTCATCGGGATCATTGAAAATTGGCTCGATGCTCCTCCCTGGAGAAACAGAATCTTGTAATTGGCGGGGATTTTCATCAATTCCCTCAACAGAGTTTCTGTGCTCTGTATGATATCATCGAATGCCTTGGATCGATGACTCATCTCCATTACCGACATGCCGGCATCCTTGTATTCAACCAGTTCATTGGCAGCCTGTTTGAGAACAGCTTCAGGAAGGACTGCGGGTCCTGCAGAAAAATTGTATACGCGTGTCATAATCATCTCCTTGATAAAATAATTTATTGGTAAAAAGTTATGCCCATTTACCGTATCCATGTGCTGGATAATTTTTTCCTGATTTATGTTTACACTGACTATTGATTGTGCAGGGTAAACAAAGCCGATACATACCTGAATTCTGTCATGATATCAATATTTCTTATATATACTGATTCTAAATCCGAGCTCAGGATCACCGGCGTGAAATTGATAATACCCTTGATGCCACCTTCAATTAAGCGTTCTGTTATCTTTTCAATATTACGGTCCGGCTCAGTGATGACAGCTAATTCAATATTGTCACGCTGGATGACAGATTGAATTTCATATGTCGGATATACCGGAATTGTCGTTTGGATGGTTTCGAGCTTATTTATGTTCGAATCAAATCCGGCGACGATTGAAAAACAGGGAAACGGTAGATCCTGATAATTCATTATTACCGAACCTAAAGAACCCAAGCCTATAATGCAGGCGCTTCTTTGTCTTGCAAAACCAAGCTTTTTTTCAATGTTGCTCTTAAGTTTTGCAATTTCATAACCTGAACCGCTTGTTCCTGTCTCACCAAGAAAACCGATGTCTTTTCGAATATTATGCGAACCTACACCGAGTCGTTTCCCTATATCCTGCGATGATATGGAAGATTCCCTTTTTTCTTCCAGTTCTTCCATGAGATTATACATTTTACATAATCTCGCAAGAGCTGGTTGTGGGATCTGCCCCTTTTTCTTTATTTTTATATAATTCATCATCAAAACCACTGTGAAAAAAATCACAATTATTGTCAAATAAATTTTAAGAGATTGTGAAAATTTTCTCAATTTTTTGTTGAAATTATTAACTCAAAAATTACATTGGCTTAAATTGGATATTAATACAAATTTTTAAAAAAATTATATAATAGGTAAACTATAATGGCAATCATCAAAGAATTCTTGGGATTGAGACCCAAAAAGGAATATGTTAAGCAGATTTCGGCCTTACCTTATGATGTGGTTAGTACCGATGAAGCCAGAAAAATAGCAAAAGATAACGAGTTTTCCTTTTTTCATGTTTCAAAACCAGAAATTGATTTTTCCGATGATATAGATCCGCATGACAGAAGAGTGTTCCTGCACGGTAAAGAGTATCTCTATGGCATGAAGAAAAAGGGAATATATACCCAAGAAACAGAGGCATGTCTGTATCTTTATACACAAATCATGGATGAACGCGAACAGACGGGATTGATTGCTTGCGTAAGTATTGATGATTACTTGAAAAAAATCATAAAAAAGCATGAATTAACCAGGGAAGATAAAGAACTGGAGCGTACCACACATATTGATATATTGGGAGCCAACACCGGCCAGGTTTTTCTATTTTTTAATGATACAGGTTCAAAAAAAGATCTCTTCAACACGGCGATGCAATTACCTGTAGAGTATGATTTTGTATCTGACGACGGCGTTCGACAAATTGTGCGAATTATTCGAGATAAAAAACTTATCGATTCAATAAAAACAGCATTAAAAGACGAAGTCTTATATATTGCCGATGGGCATCATCGTGCAGCAGCCGCAGTGCGCGTTGGTACTCAGAGGAGAAAAGACAATCCCGGATTTAACGGTGAAGAGGAATTTAACTATTTCATGGCAGTAATATTTCCCCACAGCCAGTTAAAAATCCTGCCGTATAACCGGATAGTGAAGGATTTGAACGGGATGTCTTCCGATCAATTCATGAAAAAAGTGTCTGAAAAATTTACTGTTACCCCAACAGGGAATCCCGCGCCTGAATCAGTTCATGACATCTGCATGTATCTCGATAAAACATGGTATTTGCTACGGCCTCGTTTTGATCCGGGATTAGATCCGATCGGCTGCCTTGATGTCAATATTCTCCAGGAAAATTTACTTATACCGGTTTTGGGAATAGATAATCCGCGAACGGATAAACGGATTGATTTTGTTGGTGGGGAAAAAAGTGTGTTTGAGATTCAAAAACGAGTTGATGATGGTGTTTTTAAAGTGGCGTTTTCACTTTTCCCGACGACAATCGAACAACTCATGAGGGTTTCAGATACTGATGGTATTATGCCGCCAAAATCAACATGGTTTGAGCCCAAGTTGCAGAGCGGCGTTCTGATACATTTATTATAGTAATTAATTATTTTTCGGACACGCTACCACTGTCCCTCTGTCTACAACTCGATGCTCGAGTTCATCACCGAATTTGCAGAGTACGCAATCTGCTCTAGTATCAATGAAAAAAGAACACTGTATGCATTCTTCCAGTTTTGTTGTTTTTTTCATATAATATGAACTCCAAGACAAATACAATAAAAGAAATGAATCCGGATCCCGGGTGGCAGGATAATAAGAAAACATTGGTTTCTGAGTAAAGAAATATTTATAATTTTGCTGATTTCATGATAAAATTTATCATGATACGAGCGAGGAACTTTCTAGTTTTAATATCAGGAAGTTTATTAATGTATGCTGATACAATTTCAATAATGTGTTGGTCAGTGCTTGTAATACGAATTTGATCTGAATTATTTTTATCAATTGTATGTTCAGAAATGATAGCAGTTTCTGATAATTTCTGGTTTTTAAACATTTCAAACTGTTTATTTTCCATATCACACCAGCTATAACTGCGTATTCCGGCCGTAACCTGCCAGTGATTCCGGAGTAAACCTGCCAACTGTTCCGGCGGAAAGCTGCCACCCATTCCGGGGCAAACCTGCCACTTCATAAAACGAAAAACA
>Ga0116149_1000864_pt1 | contig 38793 bp, 27 predicted proteins | sample AD_UKC057_MetaG_FD_89787 | JGI IMG/M metagenome (GOLD analysis project Ga0116149, IMG submission 89787) | Active sludge microbial communities of municipal wastewater-treating anaerobic digesters from USA - AD_UKC057_MetaG | ecosystem: Engineered > Bioreactor > Anaerobic > Digestate | place: USA...
AGCTGGTTCATCAGGGCAACTGTATTCAGTGCACCTTCGATTCCATACGTACCATTAATGATAGAGGTTGGAAATCCGAAAGCGCCATCGCCATCATCGAAGTACGGCAGATAATAGCTCATGCGGCTTGCCGAAGCAGGTGTTTCAAAAATATCACCGTTAAAGGCATGGTATTCGAGAACAGCCACATCGAGACCTTCGTTGGCCATCATATCGATAGCCTGCGCAGCCGTGGGACAGTACTGACACCAGGTTCCGGTGAAAATTTCATACAACACAAACTGACGCTGGTTTCCGCCGGGAATATTAACCGAAGCCGGTCCTGCAGGAGCCGATACACCCATAGTAACTCCGTAATAGGCTTTCACCTGATAGTCGTAATCGCCGGGATAGAGGTTTTCGTCGGTATAGCTGAGCACATCGTTAGCCACGGTGGCAATGGTGGCGCCATCGCGGATAATCACATACGATTCGAGGTCGGCTTTTCCCGACGGGGCTTCCCATGCAAGATTCACATCACCATCAACAGCCTCGGCAGTAAGATTTAAGGGAGGCATCGGGGTTTCCACGGCCTCGATGATAAAGTTGTCCATATAATATTCGGGTGTGCCGCCACCTTCGCTCCATGCATAGTAGTTAATTGCATCGAGTTTATTTACTCCGCCGGGTTGGTTGAAGCATCCGTGGCTCCACTGATAGGCATGAATCAGTTCATCATTAATGTAGAAATCAATCCAGTCGTTGTCGATATCAATAAAATGCTGAATTTTAAACCATTCACCATGATTAAAGTTGAAACTGGCAGCAGCTTCACCATTACCGTCGATGGTTCCTACTCCGTTCTGGAAATAAATCTGAATCCCCCATTTGCTGTTGCTTCCGTTAAAATCCTGAAGTACGTTGTAATAACCCACCTTACCGGCAGGTACATACATGTAAAACTCCACGCGATAACGCCCCGATGTCAGGTCGTTGAGTTTAATAACACCGTCGTTGGAGCCGCTCACCTTCACCGAATTTACCCCTTCGAAAGCGTAGGTATTGCTCACCAGTGGGTCTTCGGCCGAACCGGGTGTGTTACTCCAGGTAGTCCATACATCGCCGGTTTCCTGCAGGGCGATACCCTGACCTGACGTATAGGTTTCAAAATCGTCAGTATAAATCGACTGCGCCCCTGCTGATACAACTATCAGGCAGAACAGGGCAATAGCGTACATTTTTTTCATAGACATAATAGTTTAGTTATGAATCAAAAATACAAAAAAAACAAATTGAAAATACCCAAATAATTTATCGGGAACAATTCAGCAGGCAATGGTTACATTCCGAAAATTCGCCCCGGAGCCTTGAGTTCACCAAACCCGAAATCTGCTCACGCAATGCAGGCACCTCAATCTTGCTCACAATATCATTGGCAAAGGCATGCATCAGCATCAAACGTGCTTCCTTTTCGGATATTCCGCGCGAGCGAAGATAAAACAGTGCCACATCGTCGAGTTGCCCGACCGTTGCCCCATGCGAGCACTTTACATCGTCGGCATAAATTTCGAGTTGTGGTTTGGTGCGCATTTTTGCCGTGGGTGTAAGGCAGATATTTTTGTTTGACTGATAAGCTTCGGTTTTCTGAGCATCTTTCTGCACCAGAATTTTTCCCTGAAAAGCACCATGTGCATCTTCGTCGAGGATACCCTTATAAAACTGATTGCTGGTGCAATGGGGCACGGCATGATCGACCGAAGTAAAATTATCGACCCGCTGCTGCCTGTCGTTCAGGAAAAGACCATACAGACGCGATTCGGCATGTTCGCCGGCCAGCTTTACATTCACATTATTGCGCAGCATACCTCCGTGCAGCGAAAAAGCCAGGTTGGTGAGACGGCTTCCGGCTTCCTGATGAAAGAACAAACTTTTGATTACCGCCGACTGATCGGGCTCGTTCTGTATGGAATACATTTCGAGCGAAGCATTTTCGCCGATAAACGATTCGGTAACATTGTTTACCATGTTCTGCGTTTTGTTGAGGGTATGATCGCAAATCATAATCCTGAGGGAGGCATTGCGGCCTACGGCAATCAGGTTGCGCTGCATCACAAATCGGTTGGTAAAGCCGTGGGTAAGGTTCACCAGCTGAATGGTTTTATCAACATGCAAACCATCGGGCACATACACAAACACACCATCGTTGGCAAACATTGTATTCAGGTGGGTGAAGCCATCGGCTCCGGGCGTATAGCGGTTGTAGTATTGCCGGAAAAGCTGCGGATACTTTTCGGATGCCTCACGCAAACCACACACAATAATTCCTTCGGGCATACCCTGGTCCACATCGTTCTTTTCGTAATACCACCCATTCGACAGCAGTATCACTTTGGTGTCCATCTGGGGAACCTGACACTGCCAGAAGTGGTTGAGGTCAACCTGTATTTTTTCGGGCGAGAGGCTGAACTGGTACTTGTCGTCGAGTTTTTTTGTGAAATCGGAGTATTTATAGTTTTCGTCGTCGTGCGAAGGGATTCCACTCAGCGACAACAATCGGCGTGCCTCTTCGCGGTGCGGGGCAAAACCATCGCCGTTTAATCCGCTCCGCAGCAAGGATTCGTACAAGCCGATATAGGTTTCGGTAATTGTCATAATGTGCGTCAATTTATTGCTGAACACTGTTTTTAATCCATTCGTAGCCCTTATCCTCAAGCTCGAGGGCCAATTCTTTGCCGGCGGTTTTCACAATACGTCCGTTGTAGAGAATGTGAACCTTGTCGGGAACAATGTAATCGAGCAGGCGCTGATAGTGGGTTATTACGATGGTGGCGTTGTTTTCGGTTTTCAGTTTGTTGACACCGTTGGCCACAATGCGCAGCGCATCGATATCGAGACCCGAATCGGTTTCGTCGAGAATTGCCAGACGGGGTTGCAGCATGGCCATCTGGAATATTTCGTTTTTCTTTTTCTCGCCACCCGAAAAGCCTTCGTTCACCGAGCGGTTGGTGAGCTTGCTGTCGATTTCGACCATTTCGCTCATTTCGCGCATATACTTCAGGAAAGAGGCCGAACTGAGCGGTTCTTCGCCATGATACTTGCGTTTTTCGTTTACGGCAGTGCGCAGAAAGTTTACCATGCTTACGCCGGGAATCTCAACGGGATACTGAAAACTGAGGAACATACCTTCGCGCGCACGGTCTTCGGGCGACATCTCAAGCAGGTTTTTACCCATAAAGTGCACATCGCCGGCGGTAACTTCAAACAAATCGCGGCCGGTAAGCACCGCAGCCAGCGTCGATTTGCCCGAACCGTTGGGACCCATAATGGCGTGTACCTCTCCCGGTTTTACTTCGAGGTCGAGGCCTTTCAGAATTTCTTTATCGTTGATTTTTGCGTGCAGGTTTTTAATGCTTAACATAATTCGGTGGTTTTATTCTGTTTAATTTCTTTTTCGAGTTGATTTCGCATCCGCGAAAGCGAATGTTTTATGCCGTGGCTGAATGTGTCGGAATAGGCGTCGAAGATGAGCACCAGTTCGGGTTTGAGTTCGGGATAAACGGCGGCGATGCTTACGAGTGTTTTGTAGGCTTCGCTGCGAACCGAACCCTGCTTGCGGGGTTGTTCCCAGATGCTGAAGCAAATGTCGGTAAGGCGGCCCAACAGATCATCGCTCAATGTACAGAGGCTGATGAGTTTGAGCAGTTCGCGCTGGTAGCCGTCGGGGCTGGCGGTTTCTACGCGGTCGAGCAAGGCACCAAGCTGCTGCTGAAGCGCCGTGTTGCCCTCAGGCAGAAAGTGCTTGAGACACCATGCGCTGCGCCAGGCGTGGGGATGCTTACCATACAACGCGGTTTCGATGGCCTCGGCCACCATGCTATCGTCGCTTTGCAACAATGCAAAAATATGCCGGGGATCGAAATCGCGGGTTTCCATCATGGTGTTGAAACGGTTGTATGTTACATCGCGAATCATCCTACACTGCCTTCGAGACTAACCTGAAGTAATTTCTGGGCTTCCACGGCAAATTCCATGGGCAACTGGTTGAGCACTTCGCGCACATAGCCATTCACAATCAGGCCAATGGCATCTTCGGTGGCGATACCCCGCTGATTGCAGTAAAATATCTGGTCTTCGCCAATTTTCGAGGTGGTGGCTTCGTGTTCCACCACCGCAGTTTCGTTATCGACCGTGATGTAGGGGAAGGTGTGGGCTCCGCACTTATCGCCGAGCAGGAGGCTGTCGCACTGGCTGAAGTTGCGGGCATTCTGGGCGTTCTTTCCCACTTTTACCAGACCGCGGTAGGAGTTCTGGCTGTGGCCCGCCGAAATACCTTTTGACACTATGAGGCTTTTGGTGTTTTTGCCGAGGTGAATCATTTTGGTACCCGTGTCGGCCTGCTGGTAGTTGTTGGTAACGGCTACACTGTAGAATTCCGACGACGAGTTGTCGCCATGCAGAATGGTGCTGGGATATTTCCAGGTAATGGCCGAGCCGGTTTCAACCTGCGCCCAGCTCAGGTGTGCATTGTCGCCCTTGCAGATGCCGCGTTTGGTAACAAAGTTATAAATACCTCCCCTGCCGTTTTTGTCGCCGGGATACCAGTTTTGCACCGTCGAATATTTTACATCGGCGTTTTTGTGAACCACAATTTCAACCACGGCAGCATGCAGCTGGTTTTCGTCGCGCATGGGGGCGGTGCAGCCTTCGAGGTAGGACACGTAGGCGCCTTCGTCGGCAATAATCAGGGTGCGCTCGAACTGGCCGGTGTTGGCTGCGTTTATGCGGAAATAGGTGCTGAGTTCCATGGGACAGCGCACGCCCTGCGGAACGTAGCAGAAGGAACCGTCGCTGAAAACGGCCGAGTTGAGGGCTGCAAAGTAGTTGTCGCCATAGGGCACCACCGAGCCGAGGTATTTCTGCACGAGATCGGGGTGGTTGCGCACGGCCTCGCTGAATGAGCAGAAGATAATTCCTTTTTCGGCAAGGGTTTCCTGAAAGGTGGTTTTCACCGATACCGAATCGAACACGGCATCGATGGCCACACCCGACAGGCGTTTTTGTTCGTCGAGGGGAATGCCGAGCTTATCGAAGGTTTTTTTAATCTCGGGGTCGATTTCGTCGAGGCTTTCGAGGCTGGGTTTCTGTTTGGGGGCGGCGTAGTAGTAGATTGCCTGATAGTCGATTTCGGGGATGGTGAGGTGCGCCCAAGCCGGCATTTTCATGGTGAGCCATTTTTCGTAGGCTTTCAGCCTGAATCGGAGCATCCATTCGGGTTCCTGTTTCAGGGCAGAAATGCGGCGCACGGTGTCTTCGCTCAATCCACGGGGGATGGTGTCGTGCTCGACTTCGGTAACAAACCCGTATTTGTATTCGTTGCGGGTAACATCCTGCAAGAGTTGGTCCTGGTTTTCGGTGTCTGCCATATCGTTTACTTCGTTTCAAAAAAAGAACAACAACAAAACTAATCATTTTGCCGCCAGTCTTTTCAATTTTTAAAAGAAAACAGATAAAAAAGCGGAATGTTCAGGGGGGAGAAGATTCTAATACGCCCGTTGGTTGCGGCCTTCCTTAAAATTAATAAACGAAGTGTTTACCACCTTGTTGCCGCCGGGGGTTGGGTAATCGCCCGTAAAATACCAATCGCCATGGTTCGCGGGGCAGGCACGGTGCAGGTCTTCAACCGTCTGAAAAATAACCCCTACATCCGATTTAATATGGCTGTTGCGGATAATCTCGGCTATTTTGGCCGACACTTCCTCGGTGCTGAATGGCTGGTATATTTGCGACACATAATTAATAATCTCTTCTTTCGGAAGGTTTTGCTGCGCCTTGCACTTTTCGTACACCGATTCGATAATATGCTGCATTCCGCGCTCGTTGAGCAGGGCAATAGCCGCCTGAAAAGCCACAAAATCGCCCAGTTTGGCCATATCAATCCCATAGCAGTCGGGGTAGCGTATCTGCGGTGCCGACGACACAATAATTATTTTGCGCGGATTCAGCCTGTCGAGAATGCGCAGGATGCTTTCGCGCAGGGTGGTGCCACGCACAATGCTGTCGTCGATAATTACGAGCGTGTCGCGATGCGGAACAATGGTGCCGTAGGTAATGTCGTAGACGTGATTCACCAGATCGTTTCGGCTTTCGTCGTTACTGATAAAGGTGCGCAGCTTCACATCCTTCACGGCAATCTTCTCGACACGGGGTCGCAGCGAGAAAATCTGATCGAGCAGTTCGTCGTTGAGGTGATCGCGGTTCTCGGATATAATCTTTTTATTTCGCTGCAGCAGGTAGTTCTCGAGACCTTTCAACATACCATAGAAAGCGGTTTCGGCAGTATTGGGGATAAACGAGAACACCGTGTTTTCGAAATCGTAATCAATGGCTTCGAGTATTTTCGGCACCAGCAATTCGCCGAGTTTCTTGCGCTCGCGGTAAATATCGGTATCGGTACCCCGCGAGAAATAGATGCGTTCGAAGGAACAGGGCGTTGTTGTGCGCGGCACACGAACCAGGCTGTGCTGCACCGTACCGTTTTTGCGGATAACCAGTGCATGACCGGGCAACACCTCGTTCACCTTTTCGAATGGCACGTTGAACACGGTTTGAATTACGGGTCGTTCCGATGCCACCACCACCACCTCGTCGTCGGCATAGTAATGTGCAGGCCGTATCCCCCAGGGGTCACGAATCACAAACGAATCGCCGTGACCCAGCAGCCCTGCCATGGCATAGCCCCCGTCCCAGTTCTGACTGGCACTTGCCAGAATTTTGTTCAGATCGATGTTTCCTTCGATGTGATGCGAAATATCCTTATTGGGAATGCCTTTGTTTTTGTAGTCGCGAAACAGGCGCTGGTTTTCTTCGTCGAGATAGAGACCCACCATTTCGAGGGCGGTAACGGTATCGGAATAGTCGCGGGGGTGCTGGCCAAAATCTATCAGGTAGCGGAACATTTCATCCACGTTGGTGAGGTTGAAGTTTCCGGCCATAACCAGTGTGCGCGAACGCCAGTTGTTCTGCCTGATAACCGGATGCACATATTCGATTTCGTTTTTTCCGAAGGTGCCGTAACGCAGGTGACCCATATACACTTCACCGGCAAAATCGACATTGGTTTTGGCTGTCTGGCAATCGTGCAGGCAGGTTTCGTCAGCTTCGATGCTACGTTTCAGGTTATCGTTTATCTGTTCGAAAATATGCTGAATGGGGTTTATGCGCACCGAGCGGTATCGGTTGATGTATTTTACGCCGGGCTGCATATCGGTTTTAATGCATACTGCCCCGGCACCATCCTGGCCGCGGTTGTGCTGCTTTTCCATCAGCAGGTAGAGTTTGTTCATTCCCCATTGCCAGGTGCCGTACTTCTGGTGATAATATTCCAGCGGTTTCAGCAGCCTGATGATGGCTATTCCGCATTCGTGTTTGATTGCATCGCTCATAGTTCTCCGGTTATTGTTCGTTTCCGAAACGCATCGCAAATCTAAGAGATATTTTACTAACAATTTCGAAAAGTTATCGCAAATCGGTAGGGTTTTATAAACCGATTTTGATGAGTCCCTGAAAATAATTTTAGCCTAAAAACAATCAGTGCAATCCATTGGTATCTTGGGCAATAGTATTTATTTTCCTTAATCGACACCACAACAGATGAAGCAAATAGGCGGCTGGAATCAGCATTAGCACATCGTTGTTTAGGAAATAACGCATTTCGAGGTTTCGGGTAACATAGCATAAATAAAAATAGACAGTTGCCCAAAAAATAAAAATCACATAGCCCAACAATATCTTTCGTTTCATCATAATAAAAACACCTATCAAACCCAAAATAAGTAACAGACTCCGAAACAAGAACAAAATATTGCCAATTAATAAAACTCCCCCCCTACTTTCTTTTGTAAAACCTGTTTTAAACAGGGCCTTGCCTAGATTTTTTGCCGGTAAAACAACATGATAATGAAATGGATTTGCCTCAATTTGCCGCTTTCGCAATGTGGTAAAATAATACACAATAGAATCGTTGCACGACTTGCATTCGGACATTCTTTTATTGTCCATGTTCCAATATTCTGCCCAACAACTAATGCCCGAACCACAATTTTTGGCCAAATACTCGGCACGTCGCAACATCAGGCTGTCTTCTTTCGAAATATAGGCAATTTCGGGCCAATCAACCGCTTCGTTGCGAACAATTTGAAAAAACTGCGGGTCCCATTCGGTCTTTATTGAATAAATATAAGATCGCACCGCTTTCACGTCGCGATTAAAAGTAGGAATTCCTCCCGATATTTTTTGAAAAATAACCAGTTGGTCGAGAAGTATATAATTGCGAATCACCCAAGGCGAATATACCATACCAAAGCCCAATGCCATAAGAAAAACCGAAACCATTGCCTTCTTTAATACTTTTCGATGGGTAATCAGATAAACGAGAATAAAAATTACTATCAACACCGATATTTGAGGACGCATAAATACACTTACTGCCAATAGTGCCCCTCCAATTAAGCAATTTCGTATTTTGGGAGCTGCACCGAGAATCAACAATCCCCATAACATAAAAAAAACAGAGAATGTTTCAGTAGCCACAACCGGCACCCAGACAATTATAAATGGGTATATCGAATAGAGGAGCATCGATAATAAAGCAATCCGCTTTGAATTGAGGTATTTCAGGCTGATGCGATACAGAAAATAAGCACTCAACACATCAGCCAATATTTGAAGGGTAATAACAACAAAAAAGCTTAATAGAATATTTCTCCCACAAATCAAATACACTATGGATAATAATAATGGATATCCCGGTAGGCGAGAGGCAACTCCATTAAGATTGTCGGGAGAGGTGCTGTAGCTTCCATGATCCACCAAATTGGTAGCCATGGTCATATAAGTTTGGGTATCGCCCATAACATAGAAATCAGGTTTTCCGAAGTAGGTTTGGGCAACAAATATGGTGAATATCAGACGAACACATAATGCGCCAAGCAAAATCAACACAATCAGTTGTTTATGGGTAATTTTTCTCATCAATAGGGTGTTTACTTGTGATTTTACTATCTTTTCTAATCTTTCGATAATTAAAGTAAATAATAAGCAATGCAGAGATCAACAAGGGCAAAAATGGAATTTTATAGCGGACTAAGGCTCCAAAATTGGCAGTAGTCAAGCCAATCATAAACGCCAACAGCATCGAAAAACTCAAAGCAAAAACCACATAATGGTTCTCCGAAAGCTGCTTGAAGAAATTTCTTATTCCACGTCCCAGTATTGCCAATAACAACAAAACCATAATTACAGTATTTTCGATTGCCGACATAAACAAAGTAGGCCCAGTTGCCTCCCACAGAAACGGACGAAATAATCCGGACACTATGGCAATGGGAGATTTCGACATAACTCCAGAATACGACGCATCGAAACGACCAATATCAAAACTATTGTCGCCATAATAATCTTGCTTCAGGTCGTTCTGAATTATCACAGCCCTTTCCATCATCGTTTCGGGTGAACGGTAAAAGCCCCCGGCCGATTGCGTTAACCTGACAACACCGGCACCTGCACCGACAAAAGCGAGGCCCAACAATAACGGAAACACAAAAACCCTTAAAAAAGGGCGTTTCACTTTTTTTAACCAACCAAACACAAACCACATGCTGATACCTCCAATAAGTGCAAACAAAATATAGGGTTTAATAATCACAAAAATATACACCGAAATAATGGCATACAGCACACAACGCCAAAACTGTTTTCTGTCGAATTTTATGATGAGATAATAGGCAGCATAGGTAAACCATAATGTAGCCGCCATGGTGTAAGAATCTTTTAAAATACCGCTTCCCCAAAACACCACCGATGGAATTAGAAACACACTCCAGAACATGGGCTTGGCCAAATGAGGATACAAACTATGCAGCAAACGAAAAAATCGCCAAAATGCATTAAAAAGCACTAAATTAAGTGCCATGGTAGTTAGCAAATACGATTTGCCAAATACAAGTGAAATTACCGAAGTAAGTCGCACTACGGCAAAAGCACGCATATCGCGGGTATAAGCCACATAGCCGGTTTCGCTGTTAAATGCCGACAAGGTTTCGGTATTTACTTTTCCTATAAGAATTTGCCAATACGCCCCAAAATCGTCATAGGCTAAATTGGCACACGAACGACTGCTCCAAAAATATAAACTGGTATCACCGCCCCGCAACAGAATGGTGTAGCCAAGGCAAAACAATACCGCTCCAATTATTTTTATATTTAAGGCTAGGGCGTAGTAATGATATACCGGATCACTGACTTCTCTTTTCTTTTTAACCGAACGCCCATACAAAGCAATTGCAATTAAAATAAAAGGCATAATAGCAAAATCCCAACCCGTAAAATAGGCATCAAATGTCCTTATGAAATAATCAAAATTCAACATCTTCAACCGGAGCAACACACATTATTAATTGCAGAACAAACAACTTCGGTGTCAGCCTCAGTCATCTCAAAATATAAAGGCAGCCGGAATAAACAATCGGCAAACCTATCGCAATTGGGTAATAGAATATTTTCGCTTTTATTTTTATAAAAATCGCTTCTATGTAAGGCCAAATAATGAAAAACCGAAAGAATTCCTTGTTCTTTAAGTCCACCCAATAAATGAGTTCGCTCTTGCAAACTACCACACACCAAATAAAACATGTGGGCATTATTAGAGGCAAAATCTGGTATTATCGGCAGCCTTAGATTGCATTTACCAACGATAGGGCTTAATCGATTATAATAATTACTCCATAAATGAATTCTCTTTTGTTGAATATCTTTATAATTCTCTAACTGCGCCCACAAAAAAGCGGCAACAATTTCGGATGGTAAAAAAGAAGATCCTATATCAACCCAACCGTATTTGTTTACTTCACCCCGAAAAAACTCAGCGCGATTGGTGCCTTTTTCCCAGATTATTTCGGATCGCTTGATAAATCTATCGTCATTTATGGCTAAAGCCCCTCCTTCTCCGCATTGTAAATTCTTGGTTTCGTGAAACGAAAAACACCCCAGATGACCTATACTCCCCAATGCTCTGCCTTTATAAAACGAATCGATACATTGTGCCGCATCCTCGACTACCCATAAATTATACCGGTTGGCAATATCCATAATTACATCCATATCGCAGGCCACTCCGGCATAATGAACCGGCACGATGGCTTTGGTTTTTGGGGTAATCAGTGCTTCTATTTTCGATTCGTCAATACCCGGACAATCAGGCCGGCTATCGGCAAACACGATATGGGCTCCCTGTCGCACAAATGCCAAGGCGGTGCTTACAAAGGTATAAGATGGCACAATTACTTCATCGCCGGGCTTAATGTCGAGCAACATTGCAGCCATTTCGAGTGCATCGGTACATGAGGTAGTAAGCAGCACTTTCTTAAAGCCCCAGGTTTGTTCCATGAACTCCTGGCAGAGCTTTGTGTATTTACCATTTCCCGAAATTTTACCGGTGGCCACAGCATCGTAGATGTAGTGCACTTCCTTTCCTGTGATATAGGGCTTGTTGAAGGGTATCATTTTTTTTCGCAATTTATAAATAAATTTTATTTCCTAAATGAAGATGCAATTTTTTGAAATTAAGTATGCGATAAAGTTTTTTAACCGCTACAGAGACGGTTGTTAGCGCAGAAGGCACTGGGGGAATTTATAAACGTGGCGGTTGTGGCGTATCGTGGCGGTTCTGTATTTATCTAACGCATTACGATTTCTTTTTACCGCAGAGGACACAAAGATTAACGCAAAGTGCGCAGAGATAACCTAAACGTGGCGTACGGGGCGGGGTGGGTGTTTCTTAATGCTTTTTGCTTTTTTCAGCTAATCTGGGGTAAATTAAATTCTATTTTATCTATCAATACAAATCTGATAACCAACTTTCTCTTGAAAAGTATTTATGGGACGAGTTAGCTCTCCATTCTCGTAATACCACTCAACATATATGGCTTTATCAGAAACTTTATATGCTTCCCTATTCATAATTTGGTGGGATGGGCAAGTGAAAAACTCAAGTTCTGAGACAATATTTTTAGGTAAGTCAATAAAATCGTTTTTACTAGGTTCAATTCCCCGAATATGATTTAATACTATCTTAAATAGATCGGGGCCGCCCATTTGTTTAATTAAATGCCATAAATGACAGCCATCAAATCGGGGTGTTATTTCAATAACTTTGACTTGTTTTTTGGGCGTAATTTTGAGTTGATAATATGCTGGCCCATTGATAATTCCAAGATGCCGGGCTGTGTCGCACACCAAGTCCTTAATCGCACTTTCGGGTATCTTTTTCGTTACTGGGTATAGATGTTTCTTAATAATGCCGCCTGGATAGTTATCAAAGCTTATTCTTTCTGTAAGAAAATAGAAAACTGGATTACCATTGAGTAAATATGTATTGACAGAGATTTCAAAACCCGCTACAAACTCCTCAATAATTCCCCTGCAAGATGGTGAATATGCTATAGCTGTTTTTACTGCATTTTTTAACTCTTCTTTGTTCTCAACCTTGGTTATCCCTCTCTGTCCCTGACTATCAACAGGTTTTACCATGGCAGGAAATACATCCCAGGTTTCAACATCGTCAACACTAACAATATGTGTATAGGCAACATTATAAATCCCTGATTTCAGATTTTGTAATGTGTCGCGTAGCTTCGTCTTATTGTTGCATATTATCGCTGTGTTGTTTTGCATGAAATTTTGATTCTTCAGCAAAGAAGAAATTTCGCTTACCACAGGCATGGCAACATCGCTGCCAACGCTGTAGATATAATCAATATTATTCCGTGAAACGAATTTTTTTACTCCTTCAATATCTTTTATATCGATTATCTCAAAATGATTAGCATATTTTATGCCCCGTCCTTCGTGCCGATAACTACAGGCAAAAACCTCAAATCCAAAATCCCTACAATACTTAATAAAATCAACCTGAGCGTTTCCAACTCCTAAAACCAATATTCTTTCCATTTCGGGCATTGTTACTTTTGTTTAGCTTTCGGATGAAACCATATCGCGAATTCCCGGCTTTTGTATTCCTTTAATTATCCGAATCAAATATTCACCAATAAAACCAAGTGTTAAAAGATTTAGGCTACCGAGTAAGCCAGTCAGTGCAATTATTGAAGTGTATCCCGGATATGACAGACCAAAAAACATTTTTCTGATTACCGTAAAAACGACAAAAACGATAGTAACAAAAAAAGCTACAAATCCGATAAATCCCATAATCTTTAAAGGCAATGATGAAAAATTAATGTAATTATTGAGCGTAAGACTCACTAATTTTCTGAGGGTATAATTACTCTTACCGTAAACACGCTTGTGGTGCTCAACACGTATGTTTTTAATGCTGTGGGTGTAAAAAATAATTAAGCTAGACACCGATGGCATGGCATTATAGTTTGAAACAATACTTTCAGCAATGCTTTTTTTGAATATTCTAAAACTAGACTTCACCAAGCCTTTGGGTTTTTTTAAGAAAAAGTTGTCAAGTTTCGCAATCAAAAAGCTGCCAAAATTTCGCCAAATATGGTGCTTTCGCCTTTCGAATGGTGGAATTGCAAAAACAGCGTCTAAATTTGGGTTCTCCGACATTGCATCAATCAAGTTTGGGATTTCGCACACCGGATGCTGCAAATCGTCATCCATAGTAATTACATAATCGCCTTTTGCATAACTTAAGCCAACTATTATCGCCAAATGTTGCCCTTGATTTTTACGCAATGTTATCACTTTTACAAAATCGTTGCTGCTGCTTAGCGAAGATAAAGTATTGCAGGTTTCTTCGTGAAACGGGCTGTCGTTAACAAAAATTATTTCAAATTTTACATCGTGTTTTTGTTGCAAACCCTTAAATTGTTCTACAATTTCTTGCAAACTTGAAGCACTTTTATAAACCGGTATTACAACTGAATAATTCATCCTTTAATTAAAACGTTACAACAAAACCTAACTATTAAATATCTGCAAATATTATTAAAATTTGCTCATATCAACAAATGCCGAAGATAAATCATACATGGCACTCCAGCCTAATTCGCGCTCTGCCTTGCTTATGTCCATTTCATAAATATTTTCATCGGCTTTGGCTTTGGTGTTATAAACAATTTCCGATTTGTTTCCATAAACTTGATTTATGGTTTGTGCCAATTCATCAAAACCATAAATATTTTTCATGCCAACATTATAAACTCCTTTTAACTCTGGTTTTAATAATGCTGCTTTAATTGCCGACACAACATCATTTACATAAACATAATGTCGTTTACCATTGCACTCGCCAAAAACAGTTAGAGGCAATCCTTTTTTTGCATTCTCAGCATAAATTTGCAATAGATAACCCTCACGCTCGCCATAGCCGACAACTTGTGCCAAGCGTAATGTTTTAATATTTAATCCCTTATTGTTAAAATACGCTGCTGTTTGCTCTACCCAGTGTTTGGATAAAGCGTAATATCCATTAGGGCAAACAACAGCCTTTTCAGCCCATGGTTTTGAATTTTGCTGTGTATATATCAACCTTGTGGAAGTGTTTATAATATTCGTGATATTATTGTTTAAACAAGCTTCAAATAGATTTGCTGACATTCGCAAATTTTCAAAATACGCATCGATAAACTCGTTATTACCAGCCGGCCTGTGAGCAGCCAAATGCACAACTGCATTCGGTTTTACTTTCTCGAAAATTAGACCTAAACTTCCGGCTGAATAATCTGTACTATAATACGGAAATTCCTTTCCGACAAAAGATTTTACATTCGTTAGTGCGTTTTGAGTTCCAATAATATACAAATCAAACTCACAACCCAACATATCGCACAAGTGCTTGCCGATGAAGCCACTACCGCCGGTTATTAGTAATTTCATACGTTTTCTTATTTAAAAGTTTTAATTGCCCGGATGCAATAAATGTAAAAAATCTGAAACAATCTCAGCATTAGACTGAATATTTGAAGGCTTGGGGAATTGCTTGCTCATGTTTTGATAAAACATCTTGCTACCCACAGTACTTTCAAATTCTTCTAAAGTAAAAATTGGGAAAGCCCATGATTCTTCTATAATTTCTTTAAAAATAGAAGCACCTTTTTTACTTAAAACTATTGATTTAGTACCAAACTCACGAGCTTCTGACACACAACTTGATATTACTGTTACGTGCAAATCTGAAAGCCTTAATAGAACTGGTAAAGGAGATTCATTTGCAATTGTATAATGAGTATTCGACAATTCGGAAAACTCTTTTTTAAATCTTCTTAATAGTTTTTGTTCTGTGTTATGATGAAATCTCACAAGCCATAAAATATCTTTTGATTTTTTCATTGCAATAGTTAACCAATCTGGTAAATCATATATTGGTGATAATGTAAGTAGAAAAATTAGTTTGTACTCTTTACGCATAGATTTAATTTGTTTATCAATGCTTGCAGAGAATTCATTTCTATTTTCGGAGGGATATTTCCAGATATTATTCCACAAATTACCACCAACATAAGGTATTGGTAAGATATCGGGTTTGTTTCCCCAATTTTTGATGGAATTTTTGTCACGTTCTTCCCAGCACCAAATAAAATCCGGCAACAAATCATATTTAGTTGATTGATTCCTAATACCGTTTTGCATTTGTGCTCTCTCACCATAATAACCATGTTGTATTTCAACTGTTTGAATCATATTCCATTTACAAGCCAAATTAAATGCAAATGAGACTGTTCCGTAATAGGGGTAAAAAAACGCAGCTTGAACCTTTTCGGATTTCACCTTTTTATTGAAATATTGAGCAATAATAAAGATACGTTTCGTTGTTGTTTTTAAACTTCTGATAAACTCTGTATATTCTGTTCCGCAATGCTTTAGAATACAATTAAATTCAATCGTGTTAAGCATTTCCAGTTTATATTCGAGTTTTTCTTTTTTAAACAAATTCTTAATTAGTTCGAATTCAATTTGAAATTGTATTAAACTTGAATTATTATATCTGGGAATTTTAAATTTATGATCATAAGACCATTCTAAAACCTTGCTCTTATAACCCTTTTCTTTTAATGCGTCAATAAAAGGGTCACAAATTCTGTCATAATAGGTGCCATTTAGTAAAACACGCCGAGTAGATTGAGTGAGAAAAATGAAATCAGGATTCAAGTTTCGCTTGGTATTCTTCTTTCTATCTCTAATTAGATTATACAACAATGTTGCAAGATAAAAGAACTCTTGCAAGGCAAACATAAAAAGATTCCTGTCTTTTTTAGAAATGCCTTTTAATATATAAAGTCTTATCTCAAACAAGACAATGGGCCATATTGGAATATTATTGACATAAATTTGACTAACGTCATTGGTTTCTTGAAACTTATTTATTAATTCTATTCGAATTTTACCTAAATCATCGTTTGACATTTTCTTATTTTTTAGTAACAAAAATCAACGCTTTTAGCCAAGGTAGCTTTATTGTATTTACTATCTTTATGAAGATCAAAACAAACATAAAAACATAGGTTAAGAAATAAGCATATGCCACTCCCATATAATCAAAAATGCTTATCGAAAATTTATAAAACAGGAACATTACTCCTAAATTAATAATAGAAATAATTGAAATATATTTGTGTTTGTTTTGTTGAATTAAAATTGGCATCAATAACATTGATGCTCCGTTAAAAAACATACCAGCCGTTAAAAATGGAATAAATTCTATTGAATTTTGATAAGCTTCGGTAGTCATAAGTTTTATAACAAAACCGGAAGCAAGGTTTACACCAATAGCTCCTATTAAGGCAATGAAAAGGTGTGCATACAACATTCTTACAACATATATTTTATTCATTTTTTCTTTTCTTGACAATTGCTCATACAAAAAGGGTGACCACGAAAGGTTTAGTGTAATCAAAATTATCATTACCACATAAGCCACCTGAAAACCCACGGAATAAATTCCCAATAGTTCTTTTGTAAAATAATACTGCATAAAGAAAACACCCACCCTTGTAACTATTACCGATTGCAACGAATTGGGTATTAATGTAAGAACAAATTGAGAAATACTTTTAAATAAATTTTTATTAAAATGAATACTAATTAATTTGATTTTTTTAAGATAATACAGCGACAAAAGCGAAGAAATACTTGTTGCTAAAACTATGCTTAAAATCCGTCCTCTCCATCCCCAAAAGAAAAGAGCTACAAATAATACGGTGAAAACCACGTTCAATATCGTATTACCTAATTGGTAGTAACTAAAGACAAACACCTTTTTTTGGTTACGCAATACTCCTAATAATATTTGCAATATTAAATACGTAATCGAACCTAAGGGAATCATTAAAACCCAAGGCAGGGGCAAGCCAATAAAATCAGGAAAAAAATAATATGAAATAATTAATATTACCCCAAACAGAAAGGTAAGTACAATTAGTACAAATATAGAATTGCCAATTACAGCGCGAACATATTCCGGTGGTTTCTCAAAAAAAATCTTTGCCACATAGGCATTTATTGTCGCCCCTGTTATACTACAGGCTATAGCAACATAAGCTGTAAACAGGGCAATGTTCGCATAATCAGCCGGCACTAAGTATTTTGTTAAAACGGGTAATAATAAAAATGGAAGCGCATTGTTGATAACCGTGGTAATAAAATAACCTCCGGTCATTTTCCCCAAAATTGAAAAACCCCTGCTATTTATGTTTAGCTTTAGCATAAACTCTTCACTCTAATATTTTTATTAATAAAACAATGCTAAACCCTTTTCTTTATGCTGCTTTTGAGCCACCTGAAACCAAGGATCTGCGTAGCAGGTGTTGTAAATAACTTTAATTTTCTCCATCATCACTTAATCTATTAAGTCCCACGCCAGCGGTGTTCCTTTTTTTATATTTTTATTTGCTGTTTTACCTAATATATCGTTATAATATTTAGGGTGTAGGCCATAACCAGGGCGTATTGAATAGGGGCTTAAGCCATTTAAAACTTCGTTTAAATGCTCAGGGCGTATATCTTTTTCGTTTAGCATAATTGCTAATTTTTTACCTCCGGCAAGCTTAAATACCTCTTTTAACACAAAGTCAGGTAAATAAAAATATTTGCCGAAATATTCCTTTTGGGGTGTGCTGCGATACCCTACCTCTAGATATTCAACAGGTAGTTCCCGCATAGTCTTAAAATAGGTTTCAACAACATCTGATTTAAAATCCCATTTAGTGTAATATCCTCCGTCGCGTAATGTGCAGTCAAGTATTTTCATGTTTCATCCTTTCTCATTATTAGTTTTGCTCTCAAAAAGCAAGTATATTACTAAAATTAACAAAGCTAAATATTTTTTTAAATCAAACTCCTTCAGTACAACGTGCTTATTATAATAAAATTATTATCACACCTAGCTTTCTAGTCGTTATTCTTCAACCCCAGCCAAATCATTTTTTTAAAAAAAACTCGTATGCAAGAGGAGGAACAATATCCTTAAAGCCCATCTCTTGTTAAGATAAATAATAATCCTGAACAACGAAGTTCCAACTTAAACACGCCCCTTAACTTTCCTGAGAATTAATTCGTTTTTTGACAGCGTTTTTTTCGCAGCCACTACCATAGGCGGTCCAATAAACTTGCCATTCATCAGCGCCACACCTTTTCCTTCTTTTTCGGCCTCATCCGATAAGCGCAGCATTTCAGAAGCATCGGATATTTCTTGTTCCGATGGCGAAAAATAGAGATGAGCCAAAGGTATTTCTTTCGGATTTAAAATAAGCATGCCTTCGAAACCCATGTTTTTGGCCACTTTCAGGTTCACCTCCAGGTCGTCGAGATCGTGAACATTGATATGCACCGTGTCAACCGGAACAACACCCGTTGCCCTGGCGGCCATGGCTATCATAGCGCGCGGAACAAAGAGACTTTCGTGAGCCGCATCGTGAATACCTTCGAGATCGGAGATAAAATCTTCGCAACCAAAAGCAATGGCAATTACCCGTTTCGATGCCTTGCAGATATCCTGTGCATTGAGCACAGCTGAAGCTGTTTCGATTAAGGGAATAATTTTAAATTTCCCTACGGGCAGTCCTTTTTCATACTCAATGGTTTCCAGCAACTTGTCGAAAAAGTAAATATCCTGCCCTGTTTTGGCTTTCGGATACATAAAACCATCGACGCCATCAATGCTTAATGCTTCAACATCTTTGAGCAATTGACCGCTTTCGCGGTCGTTGATGCGCGGAAAAACCAGATGATTGCTGAAGCGACCCTCGCTTACCCATTGTTTTACCATAGCGCGGGCAACGGCCTTATTTGCCACCGGCTGCACCGAATCCTCAATATCGAGCAGCAACACATCGGCCTGACTGCGAGCTGCACTGTTCAGTAAGCGTTCGTTGTGTCCCGGCACAAACATTAAACTTCTCAGTAGGTGTTTCATAGTTATCAAGTTATTGTTGTTTCATAATATCTTTTAATAATTCCATTAATAATTCTAAAACTTACAACTTTTTCATCACCAACACTTTCCTCCTGAATCGCAACACATCAATCTTATCTTGATTATAAGCTGTGGTTTCAACATACACAATTCCCCTGTCGGTTTTCGATTTCGATGGAACCACATCGAGTATTTCGGTGCGGGCATAAATGGTATCGTTCAAAAAAACCGGAGCCAGATGGTCGATGTTTTCGTACATCAGGTTGGCAATGGCTTTGCCGCTGATATCGGGCACCGTAATACCCACCACCAGGCTAAAAACAAGCGTCCCCACCACCAGCACCTTGCCATGCTGCGTTTCGGCAGCATAATCGATATTGGTATGCACCGGATGGTGATTCATGGTAAGCAGCGAAAACAAATTGTTGTCGCTTTCGAAAATGGTTTTAGAGGCAGCATGGTAAATGATTTGTCCGATAACAAAATCGTCGAAATAATTTCCGATGTACTTGTTCACAACTTGATGGGTTTTCATAGGATAGTTTTTTTCATTACAAATATAGTGTTTATGCTAAGAACATAACACACTAATTGGTTCGTTGGTTCTTACACAATATCATTCCATTCGAAAATATCGCCTTTGAGTAAAGGTTTTTTTGCCCTCTTTCCGATCACCTCATCGTAATATTTGGGATGCAGGCCTGCTCCCGGGCGTATCGAACGTATGTTTTCGGGGCTGAGCAGTTCGCCGGCGGCAATATCGCGCACCACAAACAGCGAACGGCGGCGTGCCCTGTCGTTGTCGGTAATGGCATAGCTTACTGTTCCCATGGCAGCTTCGGCCTGTCGCACTGCGTTTACCATTTCGGCAAACTCAACGGGCTCCATCGAAAAGGCCGAATCGGGTCCGCCAAGCTTACGGTCAAGAATAAAATGTTTTTCGACCACAACAGCACCCAGCGACACTGCCACCACAGGCACCAAGCTACCCGGGCTGTGATCAGACACTCCTACCGCCACCCCAAAACGCTGCTTCATATCGGGAATGCAGACTAGGTTGGCATCTTCGATGCGGGCCGGGTACTGCGATGTGCACTTTAGCAGTGTTATTTGGCGATTACCCGCCTTGTGGCATGTTTCAATTACCAACTCTATGTCTTCGATATCGGCTACACCGGTCGAAATAATCATGGGTTTTTGCTTCGAGGCAGTATAGGATATCAGAGGAATATCGGTAATTTCCATCGAAGCTATTTTATACATGGGCACCTGCATGGCCTCAAGAAAATCGACAGCTTCGTGGTCGAAAGGCGACGAAAAAAACACAAGCCCCAAATCTTCGGCAACACGTTTCAGCTTCGGCTGCCATTCGTAAGGCATGGCTGCTTCGGTAAACAGTTTCCAGGGGGTGTAGCCTTTCCACAATCCCTCGGTGCGGGGTGCAAAATAGCCTGTGTCGACATCGAGGGTAAGACTTTCGGGTTTAAATGTTTGTATTTTTACGGCATCGGCACCGGCTTTTGCCATGGCCTCTATGGTTTTTACGGCCAAATCGAAATTGTTGTTATGATTGGCCGAAAGTTCGGCAATTACCAAGGTTTTGTGTTGCTTAGTCATAGCTTGAGGGTTTTTAAAATAATGTTGCCTACCCGGCACACGCCTTTCGCATCGACGAGTTGCCGCCCCAATGCCGACATCGATGCACGCAGTTCGGGTTGACTTGTCAGCTTGCCTATAGCGGCATGCAATTCTGCGGCTTCAAGCTTGTCGATAATACCCAGGTCGATAATGCTTCGGTGGTTTTCGGCCAGGGTTTTACTGCCCAGTGCATTGCTTTGGGCATGCGCCACCGAAATTACCGGAATGCCCAGATACATCAGTTCGTAGGTGCTAATGCCAAATGTGCAAATTGCCATGTCGGCCTGCTGCAGGTACTCAACTGCAAAAGGCATAATACAAATGTTATGAGGCAGTTGCAAGTTTTGAAGTTCATCGAGAAAACCTATTGAAGGGCCATATAAAGCCTGTATTTGCAGCTTGTCTATTGGTAAGTGCCTGAGCATTTGCAATAGCCTGAGTAATACTTTTTCGGGGTCGCTGCCACCGGTGGTAACAACAAGTTGAAGCATGTCGCCTTTTTTCGCTGTAGGCACGGCATTCACCACCTGCCGGTTCAACACAATATATTCGGCTCCAATAAACCAGTTTGGTTTTGCCCGTGTAAGGCCAAATTCGCTGAGTTTTTCGTGTGGGGTATGTGCCGACGGCAATATAAAACATGTGCAATACGGCGAGGCTTCACACAAATTGTGCATCATTACCACAGGCAGTTGTTTTTGAATCTGCTCAATAAATTCTTTGCCATAGGGATATATTTTATCGATGTAGAGCAGCGAGGGCTGCAGCAGGGCAATTTGACTTGCAATAAACGCGTATTCGTTATCAATGTTGTAATTCACAAATTCGATGTTGTCGCGCTGCATCATTTCCATGGCCGACTCGGAGTAATTGCCGGCAAAAACAATTCGCAGCAACATAGGCATACTTCGACTACGCAACTCGTTTACCAACGAAATGCTGCGTACCAAATGCCCAAAACCGAACTCGCGGTTGGCATCTATCCTGAACAACAGGGTCATAGGGTTGAGCCAATTACCCTTGATGGATTGCCTACCACTTTAACGTAGTCGTCAACACTTTTTATTACCACCGAGCCAATGCCCACCAGCGACCATTTGCCAAGGCTTATGTTTTCGAGCGTTGAGGCGTTGGTTCCCACATAGGCTCCTTCCATAAGTCGTACACTGGCACCTATGCAGGCATTGTTGGCCACATACGAGTAGTTGTCGAGTATGGCATTGTGGCCTATAAGTGCTTGTGCAAATATGTGTATATGGTTGCCAATAACTACATTGGGGCCAACACTCACAAAGGGTTGTATGCAAACACCGTAACCAATTTTTGCAAAATCGGAAACCACTGCCGTGGGATGAATGAGTGTGGCAAAACGATGATCGGGAATTTCGAGGTCGGTAAGTTTGTGTATGTATTTGTGGTTGAATCGTGTGCTGATAAGCGAATAGTAGAAATACACATCGGGGTCGCTTAAATAGCGGTGTGCGGTTTCTTTGTCTATTTTACCCAGTATCGGAAACCCGTTGATGGGTTCGGTTTCGAAATCGTTAAGAAAACCGATAATTTTCCACTGCTCCGATACTTTGTTGATATCGGTAACTGTTGAGGCAACCACGGTGCCATTGCCATATCCGCCGCAGATAATCAGTTTTTTCATGTGTGCTTATGTTTTTTGTGTAATTATTCCTTTTTCGAGTAAGAAGCGGTATTTCATTTCGGCTATCAGCCAGTCGTTTTCCGAATCGATATCCTGAGCCAGAATGTCGTTGATAATCAGGGCACCGCGATTGGTGCCGTGCAAAGTTTTTTCGCGCGTCATCCAATAAAACTGACCGGCATCGTGGTAGGCAGGTTCAAGGTCTTGTGTGCGGGTTTTCAGGTGCTCGGGCATCATCATTTCAACGGCTTGCCCCCTAAGGCGAAACGCACGCTGAATGGGGTACGAAAACTGTACGACAGGCCTCACCGAATCGAAGTTTTTTTCAATCATTAAATTATAAGCATCGGCTATATTACGTTGCAAAATAAATGGAGCCGTAGGCAGAATAAGGCAAAGCTGAGTGCAGGTGTTTTTTGTTTGGTCGAGCCAGATTACTGCTTCATCAACCACAGCGGCAAGTGGGGCATAGTCGGTAGACGATTGGGCCGAACGCATAAAGGGAACGGTGGCACCGTAGTGTTTGGCAATTTCGGCAATTTCGGCATCATCGGTTGAGACCATTATTTCTTCGAACAAATTCGACTGTATGGCAGCTTCAATAGAATACGAAATAATGGGTTTACCCAGAAATTCTTTTATATTTTTACGCGGAATGCGTTTGCTGCCACCACGAGCAGGGATGATGCACAAATTGGTTGTATTTATGAATTTATTTATTTTCATTTACTTCGCGTCATTTAATATTACAGGTTTATTCGTTTTTAATAATAATCCATTTTCCCTTTTTTCGGCCACCAACTCTCCTGAGCCTGTTTTCCGTTTTTAGCTGGTCGATATCGCGGAGAACAGTTCTTGGTGTTAATTCTAAACGCAATGCAATCTCGCCTGTTGTTATTGATGGATTAGATTCAACAAGTTTAAGAATTTTTATCATTCTTTTTTCTTTTGTGACATCTTTTGTGACATCTTTTGTGACATCTTTTGTGACATTCATTTTTTCTTTAAACAAAAGAACCCGAAAGCCGTTAAAAACCTCTTCGAATTTTGGCTGTTTAACGCCATATTCTTCACAAATATTTAAAACACGCCTGATTCCGGAACCGTATTTTTCAATTAAACCGATTTCCTTAAATGCTCTTGCAATGAGTTTATTCCTAGTTTTTGAGCTGTAGTTGCCCGACAACAAATCATCAATCGTTATGCCTCCGTAAAGCTTTCCGGGGTTAAAGAATTCTATCCGGTCGTCGAATATTTTAATGATGCTGGAGCTGCTATCGCGGTAGTCGCGATGTACAATCATATTTATCACGATTTCCCGTATGGCATCTAACGGATAATCAAAACGCTCAGTTCGTTGTGGTGCTCCGGTAATAATATACTCAATCATCAGGTGCTTTTTAATAAAAGCGATGATTTCATCAACTTCGGTAAACAAATCGGTATTCAGCGAAGTACTGTCGATAATAGTTGTTGGGCTTTTAAAGCGTCCTACCTGTACATCGCTAATCTGGCAGTATTCTTTCACAAACAACAGATAGCCTCCAAATGTCAGTTGATGGTTACGAATGATTTCCAGTTTTGCCAGAAAGTCCATGTGGGGTATTTCAATCCTTTTCTGCGTTTGTTGTTCAATGGTCTCAACAAAACGCTTCACTTTTTGGGCAGAGATATGTTCTGTGCTGTGATTGGGGTCAGGATAAAAGTCCCAGCTTGTATTAATGGTTTTAAGGTATTCGTTTGCTATTTCATCAATACTCATCAAATGGTTTGAGTTGGCTACCCGTTTAAAATATTTTCCACGAATTGCAACAGGTTTTACCGGATATTCCTGTATTGAAAATATAACAATGGTTTTGTTATTTAAACTAATTGTTTCAACATCCGGGATTAAAACCGGGGATGTTTTATTCTTTATTTCGTTTACCCATTGCTGCACCGATTCAGCATTTATTGTTGTTCCAATAATCTCAGCTTTGGGGTTAATGCCTACAATAACTTTCCCTCCTGAAGTATTGGCGAAAGCCACTATTGTTTCTATCAATTCAGTATTAAAACTCGATTTGAATTCAATATTTTCATTTTCGCCATTTTGAATAATGCGTTCTATTTCCGTAAGACTGATCATTGACCTAAAGCGAATTTTCGTAAAATTCAAAAATACAATCAATCACATAATCCTGTTCTTCGCTGCTTAATGTTGGATAGATTGGTAAACTTAAACAATTTCGGTAGTAATTCTCTGCGTTTGGAAAATCACCCGGCTTCCATCCAAGTTTTCGGTAATAAGGCATCAGGTGCAGGGGAATGTAGTGTATTTGAGCAAAAATTTGCTTACTACGCAAATAATCGTAAAGTTCTTTTCGCCGATCAACCTCAATAATGTACAGGTGATAAGCGTGCCCGGGCACCACACCCGACTGGCGTTTAATAAATGCCTTGCCCCTGAACGCATCGAAATAGGTTTGGGCAATTTCTCTCCGGCGCTTCAGGCCTTCATCGGCGCGCTGCAACTGACTGTTGCCAAGTGCAGCCTGAAAATCTGTCAGGCGATAATTAAACCCCAGTTCCTGCATTTCGTAATACCATCCTCCATGGTTTTCGTGCAACAAGTCGTGAGATTTTGTAATACCATGGGTTCTTAGCAAAATCAATTTATCGTAGAGTTTTTTATTGTTTGTTGTAATCATTCCGCCTTCTCCTGCAGCGATATGCTTCACCGGATGAAACGAAAAAATTGCCAGATCACTGTAAATACCATTTCCGCAAACTACTTTTTTGCCTTGAGAGTTTCTTAAAAAGCCACCCGGTGCATGGCATGCATCTTCGATAATCCAAATGCCAAACTCATCGGCAAGATTTCTGCATACCTCCATATCAATAGGGCGGCCAGCAAAGTCAACCGGTATAATTCCCTTAATTTTTCTCTCAGTGTCTTCTCGGAGTATTTGCCTCACACGATTCAGGTCGATCAGGTAGGTTTCTGGATTAATGTCTGCAAAAACTACTTCACCGCCACAGTACCGAACGCAATTAGCCGAAGCAGCAAAGGTAATGGGTGTTGTAATAACTTTATCGCCTGCCGAAACACCCAAAGCAAGAGTGCACAGATGTAAAGCAGCTGTTCCGTTAGCAACTGCAACAGCATAATTGCTTCCGACATAACTTGCAAATGCATTTTCGAACTCCGCAATTTTGGGCCCCTGAGTGAGGAAGTCCGACTTTAGGGTTTCAACAACTGCTTTTATATCTTCTTCTGTTATATTCTGCCGACCGTAGGGTATTGGTTTCATAAAAATGGTTTAAAATCCGGATCAACATATTGCACGATTAGTTCACGCAGCTTTTTTTCATCAATCCAATCGGTGTTTTCACCCGAATTGTATTGAAAACCTCTGGGAACCTCAGTGGCTTTATAGTAGTCAAGATATTTCTCTTTATGCGCTCCTGCCGAAAGAATAGCATAGTATTTACCAAGATCGATGGTATAAAACGAATCGCTGGAAGTAATCATTTCTTCGTGAATTTTTTCGCCCGGCCTAATTCCAACATACTCCAGCTTTGCATTAGGGGCAATTGCTTTGGCAATAGTTTCTAATTTGTAAGATGGTATTTTTGGCACAAATATTTCACCACCGATTGCATGTTCGATAGCCCAAAGAACCATTTCGACACCTTCTTCAAGCGAGATGTTAAATCTGGTCATTTCACGGTCGGTAATAGGGAGTGATTCTCCCTTTTTGGCCTTTTCCATGAAGAAAGGTATTACAGAACCCCGCGATCCCATAACATTACCATATCGAACAACCGAGAACCTCAAATCGCGATTTCCTTTAATATTATTGGCTGCAATAAAAAGTTTGTCGGAAACCAACTTTGTGGCCCCGTATAAATTTATTGGTGCTGCTGCTTTATCGGTCGAAAGGGCAACAACAATTTTCACCTGACTTCCAAGAGCAGAATCGATAACATTTTGTGCTCCATTAATGTTAGTTTTAATAAATTCATCCGGATTATATTCTGCTGCCGGAACTTGCTTAAGAGCAGCGGAATGGATAATTACATCAATACCCTGGCAAGCTCTTTTAAACCTCTGGTAATCGCGTACATCTCCTATGAAAAATCGTACCTGAGGATATTTGTTGGCCGGGTACAGTTGAGCCATTTCGAATTGTTTCAGTTCGTCTCTGGAATAGATTACGAGACGTTTCACCTCGGGGTAAAGTTTAAGAATAGTTTCAACGAATTTTTTCCCGAACGAACCGGTACCTCCGGTAATAAGTACAGATTTATTATTTAACATGGTGCAGTTGTATTTTCATTTATTTTTTAACCAAGTAAAAACATAATATTTTTCAAAAATAACAAGATTTTCCTAGTATAAATCAGTTCGGTTGATAAGTGGACAAAATTATTGTTTTTCACGAGGAATAAATGAAAATGCATTTTTCTTTTTTCCCCCATGTGCAATTTCACAGCGACCCGATTTCGGAGAGCCAACCCGGTGAATTAGTTCCAATTTCATTTATTTGTTGTTTTTCTATCAGGTTATCGGAGACCTTTCCTGTAAAACATTTTTAGTTTGTGATTATTTTCCTTTTACAGGTCTTTCGATGCTAACTATTATTCCGCCCATTGTAGCTTCAAACACCATTCAATTGAATAAATTCAATGATTTTTCTTGAAACTTGCTATTGCATATTTCATCAGAACCAGTTTTATAGTATCTTTGTAATCAATGCTTAAGACAAGAATATGCTTCGATTCTGCTGTATCATATTGCTGCAATTGTGCATCGCCGTTGTGGCCGCGCAAGCGCAAATACCCACCACCCAACTCACACTGTGGCTGAAAGCCGATGCCGGCGTTGTTAAAGATGCTTCGAACAATGTAAGCGAGTGGCAAGACCAAAGCGGGAATGGATTTCATCCAGCTCAACCTACCTTGAGCAGACAACCTAAATGGGTTGAAAATCAAATAAACGGGAAACCTGCACTGCAGTTTATTAATAAGTACCTTGAATTAGATTTTCTACAAAACTTTTCCCAACCAAATACAATTTTTGTAGTTTGGAATTCGATTACTGCTACAAGTGAAACCCAGCCCTGTTTTGATGCAATTTCTAGTAGTAATAGATGTCAACTTTCTCATTCAGTAAGCGACCCAAATTCAATTGGTTTAAGTGCTGGAAGTAGTATTACTTATCCAAAGCAAGTGCCATTTGAATTTATTGTTTCGAGTGCCATCTTCAACGGATCCAATGGGATGCTATTCGAAAACGGCATATTGCTTAGTTCTGGAAATACTGGAACGGCCAAAATAAGTGGCTTCAGACTTGGAACCAATTATGTATTAACTCGTTGGCTAAGAGGCTCTATTGCAGAAATTATATTCTATAATACGTTGCTTTCGGAAGCAGAACGCAAACAAGTTGAAAAATACCTAATGGACAAATATTCTCCAGCTCTCGATTTGGGCGAAGATATCCAAATTAATTATGGCTTTTGCGACACCACACTCAGTGTAAACCCTGTTTTTACAAATATTTTATGGTCAACCGGAGAAACCAGCCCACAAATATCGGTGAACCAATCGGGAACCTACTGGGTTCAGGTACAGGATAATTTTAATAGACTCAGAACCGACAGCATCCATGTTGAGTATCCTCAAAAACATGTTATTGCTACCGGAGAGTTTCTTTGCTTCGACTCGGTGCTTGCTCTTAATCCCAGTTTATCCGAATCTGCTGAATATACTTATGTTTGGAACAATTCAAATACCGATTATAATAACACCGTAAATCAAGCCGGTAGTTACTGGTTTACGCTTACCGACAATCAAGGCTGTTCGGCTGTTTCGGATACGCTTGATTTGGAAACAGATTATTTCCCTGAAACATTCAGCCTCGGCAACGACACCATCCTTTGTGCGGGTAATTATTTTGCAGCTGCTTACCATCCCCAATGGGACTATGTTTGGGGCGGTGGAGAAACCACTCCAATCATTCAGGTAATTGACCCGGGAGAATACACCATAACAGCAACTGATCAATTTGGCTGTGTGGCACGCGACACAACAATCATTGATATACAAGGTGTTGCACCGGTTTCCGATTTTGCTTTTCCTGCAAAAAATTGTATAAATACCGAAATCGTTTTCGAAAACCTTTCGACCGGAGTAGAACTCACCGGGTTTCTCTGGGATTTTGGAGATGGCTCGGCTCCCAGCTCCAACGAAAACCCCGTGCACCAATATACTCATGCAGGCACATATCAGGTGCGACTCGACGTGTTTTCGGCATCGGGTTGCAACAATTTCATGATTCGCAGTCTGCAAGTGTTCAATAATCCACATGCCGCATTCAGTACAACCCAGGCATGCCCGGGACATGATGTCTATTTTCTCGACACCTCCAATCCTGCCGATGCAGCCATTGATAACTATCAGTGGGATTTTGGCAATGGAAACAGCTCGGACCAACAACACCCCACTACCGTGTACACTATGGCGCAAGCGTATCAGGTTAAGCTCAAAATCACTGACGAAAACGGCTGCACCGACACCCTTACGCAAACCCTGCATGTTGCCCAACAAACCGCTCCTGCCCCGCAAGCACAAATCGCATTTCCGTACAACAACTACCACTCGCTGCAAGAAAATATTGATTTTGAATGGACCACCCAGCTACCCGAGGTATTGTATTGCTCATGGCAGCTTGCCGAAAACAGCGATTTCGAAAATGTTTTGTTCGAAGAATCGTTTAACCTGCCCGAAAATGGGCAATTTTGGACAGAAACCACAGCCTCATTCCACATAACACAAAACCTGGAACCAGGACTGTACTACTGGCGTGTGCTTACGTTTAATTCCTGTCAGGAACTAACGGTGGGATCAACATTCGGTTTACGCATCATCGACACCGAAGCTGTGTTGCTACATTTTGTAGCCGATTCGGTTGAATTGGCTTCGGGTGCCGGTAATAAAATAACAAACATCCTCGACATCAGTGGGAATGGTATGCATGCAGTGCAGTCAGACGCAAACAACATGGCCAACTGGGTGGCATCGGCGTTGAATTCGAAACCAGCAGTGCAATTCGGGCAAACTCAGGCAAATTATTACAATATAGACGAACTGACATTGGGTAACTTCACCGTTGTTGCAGTGCATAAACCCGACCCGGCAAGCCTTGCAGTGCACTATCTGTTGTCGGGAAATGCCTCGGAAGGATTGTTTACCCATGGCAACCTGATATCGGGTCCCGGTGTTTTCGATGGCGAAAACATGTTAAATGCAGGGCAAAACTACATTAACTGGCAAATCAGCAGTATCGATAATGGACATATTTACAAAAACTCAAACGAAGTGGCATACGGGTCGCAAACTTCGATGATGGGATTAACATTCAAGCTACTGGGGTCGCGAATAAATGCCTTGTCAACCCAATATTTTAAAGGGCAGTTGGCCGAATTGCTAATTTTCGGTAAGCAACTGAACAGCGAGGAGCGAAATGCGGTGGAACAATACCTGAGGTTGCGCTACTACCCTCCGGTTTCGTTAGGGCCGGATGTTATCCTGAGTTGCGGCACATGTCAACACAGCATTCTAGCCCCCCCGGGGTTTAGTTCATACGCCTGGTCAACCGGCCAGACAGGAACATCGGTTACCGTTACCCAAAGCGGGAATTATTCACTTACGGTTACCGATATATTCGGATACACATCGAGCGATGTAGTATATGTGCAATGCCCGCAGCAATCTTGCCTTCCGGCTCCCGAATTGGGCGACGATATACTTGTTGAATATGGTTTTTGCCCAGTGACGCTTTCGGTAAACAACATATACCAGAGCTATCAATGGAGCCATGGGGCAACAACTCATCAAACCTCAGTCAATCAAACCGGAATGTACTATGTAACCACCACCAGCTCCGATGGTTTTAGTTTTACCGACTCGGTATTTGTATCGTATCCAACAATTAACATAAACGACACAATACTATGTTTTGGAAATAGTGCAATATTAAACCCCGGCCTAAGTGGAAGCTATACATACTTATGGTCGAATTCTTCTATGAGCACTCAGATTACCGTTTCGCATGCGGGCAATTACTGGGTTCAGCTTACCGATACAAGCGGATGTTCGCGTATGCGCAATATTCATGTTGAAGTGGATCATTTCTCCGAAAATATTTCGCTGGGAAACGACACCAATCTGTGCTTGGGAAATCATATAGGCATAGTGACGGGCAATAACCTGATTTCATCGTATGTATGGATGCCTGGGGGTAGCACCGACCCGGAGTTGTATGTAAACCAATCCGGGGCATATTCCCTTACCGTTACCAATCAGAACGGGTGCATTGCTTACGACACAATGTATGTGGAGGTCAGTGGTATTGCCCCAACTCCCAATTTCGTTCATGATGGCTCTTGTAGAGGTTCTGCCACGCTTTTCACTGATATATCCGAAAGTGAGGGCGATATTATAAGTCGCATTTGGGTTTTCAATAATATGGATACCCTTCAGGGGCACACAGTTCAATACCCGTTTACCGAAGCGGGATCCCAACAAGTACAGCTTATCGTTAGCTCCGAGGGCAATTGCAGTGCCGACACCACCATATTTATCGACATTTTCGACGTCCCACAGGTTCACTTTAGCTATCTGCCGGTTTGTACCACCCAGACAAGCCAGTTTGTGTCAGAAATTGTCATCCCCGAAACAGATGAACTGGAGTCGCTGCAATGGACCATCGACGACGTGTATGTCGGCAACGAAGCTGTTTTACTGTATCAATTTAACAACGAGGGTGAATATGTGGTGCGTTGCAATGCAACATTGAGCAATGGATGCGGGGTATCTTACGAAGAAACTGTAAATGTGCAATCGAATTATCCGTTGGCCGAAACAGTTCATTTGCACTCTCCACTGGGGGTGGTTTACGAAAGCTCAATTGACTTTGAATGGAATCATTCCGAAAATGCCATCTATTACCAGCTGATAATATCTGAATCTCCCCAATTCGAGACCTGGATTATTAAGCGTGACAGCCTGTTTAACAATAATTATCCTGTTGATTTTTTGATGCAATTTGATACTTTGTACTGGAAAATCAATGCATTCAACCCTTGTGGTAACATTACCGAATCGGAAACCGGAATGCTTTGGTATTTTTCGCCCAACCAAGTTCCCGGATTAACATTATGGTTGTCGGCTGATTCGGTTGAGAGCTCAAACAATTTGGTTTCAACCTGGTACGATCAAAGCGGACACATGTTTCATCCAAAACAAAATACAGCCTCATTAAAGCCTAGTTTAATACCTAATGCCATAAACGGAAAACCGGCACTTCGTTTTAATAACGACTATCTTGAAATTGATTTTGGTCAAACAATCAGTCAACCCAACACCGTTTTAGTATTATGGAAAACGAACGCTGCAACGGGAGAAACCCAACCGGCATTCGATGGCTTAACCACAAGCAATCGATGTATGATAATTCATTCGGTGGGAGAAAACAATTCAATAGCGGCCAATGCAGGGAACTCTGTTTCTTATCCCAAACCAGCCCCGTTTAATTTTATTTTATCGACCGCTACCTACAATGGAGCAAACGGAAAGGTATTCGAAAATGGTATTCTTTTAAACGAAGGCAATATTGGGAACCTTGGCATTAAAGGATTTAGGATTGGAGCGAATGCCTATCCATCAAGATATTTAGTGGGTGATATTACCGATTTAATATTCTATAACGGTCAACTTTCAGAAACTCAAAGAACTTCGGTTGAAAATTATCTGATGGACAAATATACGCCGCACCTTGATTTAGGTCCTGATATGTATCTCGACTATGGGTTCTGTTTCGAAGATCTTAGTGTACATTCCGATTTCGTCAGCGTAAACTGGTCAACCGGCGAAAACACACATAGTATCAACATTCAGGCACCCGGTGAGTACTCGGTAGAAGCCATCGATATTTTTGGCCGCATCCACCGGGATACAATTAACATAATTTTCCCGCAACTTACCGATCCCACATCCATCATGTTCTGTCAGGGTGGCAGTACAACCTGGGATACCGGACTTGGTAACAACTATACCTATCAATGGTTGCCCAATGGTGAGACTACCGCTTCGATTAACATTTCGACACCCGGAAATTATTCAGTGCTGGTTACCGATAGTTTGGGCTGCCAATTGCTAAGCAATACTATTCATTTTGAGATAGACGATTATAGCCAAACTACCAGCATAGGGCCATCCGATACAACCCTCTGTGCAGGAAACAGTTTATACTTACTCAACAATCAGGACGAAACAATTTTTTACCAGTGGAGCACCGGATCAACCGATGCCCAGATAATAATTACCGAAGCCGGCTTATATTCAGTAACCACAACCAATGTTACAGGTTGCACGGTTGGCCTGCAAACACAGGTTAATATATCGGGGGTTGCCCCATCACCCAATTTTAATAGTTCAGGGCACTGCGTAGGTAGCGTAGTTGAATTTACAGATCTTTCTACGGGTAATGGGTCTCAAATAAGCGCATGGGAATGGCAAATTAATGGCGTCCAATTCTCTAACCAACAGAGCCCCACCTATTTGTTTACTCAGCCCGGGGACTATGTAATTACTCTTATCGTCAGTGCAGGTAGCTGTACCAATTTTATCAGCAAAACCCTGAATATTGATCCGGCTCCAATAGCTGACTTCATACCAGATCATTGCTGTGGTAATTCCAACAATACTTTGGTATCAACTTCCCAAATCGACAATGGCTACATTGCTGAACAGCTTTGGACAATTGAAGGAGCCTACTATCAGGGAAGCGAAGTTATGATTGCTTTAACTCAAGAAACAAATCTTGAGGTTACATTGATTGCCTTGTCAGGAACCGGATGTTCCGATACGCTGACCCGGGTTTTAGAAGTAAGGCCTGCACCCCTTCCTGAGTTTTCGTTTTCACCGGTTTGCTATGGAAGTCCGGTATATTTCGACAATTCTACGATTACAGCGCCCAATAATCCGCCCCAATTCTGGAACTGGAATTTTGGTGATGGAAACATATCGACAAATTCCAATCCGCAACATCAATTTGTTAACTCCGGAAACTATGTGGTTTCACTCGAAATGGGCTACTTAAATGGGTGTCGGTCGAGCAGCAGCCAAGACCTGCTTGTTCCCACTGCGCCCATTGCCGGCATTGCGAATCTTGGTTGCTGTATACACGAGATATATCAACCCGGCGACATGTCAACTTCGTCTGCCGGTGAAATTGTTTCGTGGGAATGGGTAATTCAACGTCCGGATGAAAGTATGACATACGACACGTTTCATGTTCAGTTGCCTTCGGTGCCAGCCCAGCATATCGGAGTTTATTATATCAGCCTCGAAATTGTTACCGACAGGGGTTGTCGCGCCTTTACCGAAACAAGCTATTCTGTGTTGCCAAAACCCGTTTCTGGTTTTTCAGCATCAAGCGTTTGGGGCGGCATTCCCCTAAATGTGGAATTTGCAAATAGTAGCACAAACGCAGAGACTTATCTTTGGGAATTTGGAGATGGAGGAATCTCATTTATGCAAAACCCTGTGCATGAATTTAGTGACACCGGTATATTTACAGTTCAACTGGTCAGCTTTTCGGAATATGGTTGTTCAGACACCGCATCATCCGACATCCACGCAGTCATTCCGGTATTCGACATATTGTTAATGAATCCTCAGGTAAGGCTGCAAAACAAATATCTTATCAGTTCAGTAACTATTGTTAATAATGGGTCGGTATCTGCTACAAACCTTGAAATGAAACTCAACATCCCATCGGTGGGCGAATTTGTTCAAATTGTAGAAAATTTGCAGCCCGGACAGGTGCTACAATTTACTTTTTCGAATCAGCTGTATATGGCAACTGGCTTATTGCCCGAAATTGTTTGCATGGAGGCAACTCCTGATATATTATGTCAATATACCGATTCTGATATTAAGAACAACCGCGTTTGTGTATCTTCGGTTGAAGAATTATTTGTTTGTCAGCCATATCCTAACCCTGCCAGTGAAATTTTGATTTTAGAACTCTATAACCCGGTAGAATCGGGAATTGAGATTACATTCTGGGATTATACTGGGCATAAGATTAATACCTTTAAAATAGAGCAAGTACATGGCTACTATCGGCAGGAAGTGAATGTTTTAACTCTGAACGATGGCTTATATGTAGTGCGTGTTACTAACGGGGTAACCGCTAAAAAACTTAAATTTATTAAATTGGGAGGGGAATAGTTTTTCCCGGAGATCACCCGATAATGTCGCATTTTGAGTAGTGTGCAGATGGCTACATTTCTGCAAAAACACGGGCGATTTTTTGTGATGCAAACCCATCCCCAAAGATTCCGGTTATAAAATTACCAGAGGAAGAAATTTGGTTGATTTTTCCCGAAATTTCATTCACTCCAGCTAAAACATTAATTCGAGCATCGGTTAGTTCAATCCAGCCCGTATCAGGCATTACTACCAAAGCTCTTTTGCCAGCGAAATAGCTTTCTTTTTGCAAACCACCACTGTCGGTAATCAAAAATTCCGATTTCGACAATAACCCCATTACAGAGCTATAGGGTAACGGTTCGGTAATTTTAATCGAAGAAATTAATTTTTCCAGCCCAAAATTAGTTATCCTCTTTGCAGTACGAGGGTGCATTGGGAATACTATTTCGAAAGATTTCGCAACTTGATTGAGTTCCATTAAAATACACTCCAACGTATTCTTGTTGTCAACGTTATAATCTCGGTGTAGGGTTACAAGAACAAATGGCCTTTTTAATTCGAGCTTTTCGACAATGCTTACATCAAATTCTGATTTCATCGTTTGAAATAAATCCAACATTACATCACCAGTGTGTATCACGCCATTTACAATGTTTTCGTTTCTCAGATTTTGAACTGCCCGCAAGGTAGGGCAAAACATTAATGACGAAATTCGATCGACCAGAACCCTGTTAATTTCTTCCGGCATATCCTTGGGTAACATTCTAATTCCTGCCTCAACATGTGCAACAGGAATTTTAAGTTTTGCAGCCGACAATGCCCCAGCCAGAGTGCTGTTTGTATCGCCATAAACCAACACCCAATCTGGTTTTTCTTTTATCATTACTTCTTCGCACCCACAAAGAATTGCAGCTGTCATTGTGGCATGAGAGCCCGATCCAGCACCTAAATTGTAATGTGGAGGAAGCATATTCAGATTTTTCAGAAAAACATCGCTCATGTTATAATCATAATGCTGGCCTGTATTTATGACAATCTCATGTAACCCTTGGGCTAACAATGCCTTACTTACAACGGCTGCTTTAATAAATTGAGGCCTGGCTCCGATGATACTTAATATTTTCATTTACAAATTGTTTAATAGTAATGAGAGTTTGTAGACCTGATGTTTTCTAGAATAGGTGTTAATTTTTGAGGTTTGGGAAACAGATAAATTCGTTGCTTCCCAATCCTTTTTATTCTTCACACTTTCAACTAACATTTTATAAGCACCTTCTTCCGACGTACAAACATAACCTAGATTACAGTCTAAAATAGTTTCTTCAATAATATCTTCGTCGCTTGGACAAAGCAAAACTCTTTTACCGAGTCCAATATACTCATACAATTTAGAAGATGGAATTCCTTTAATATTTTTATGGGGCACCATAAGCATAAGATGAGCTCTTTGCTGCAATTCTAAAACCTTATTAAAAGGAATACGGTCAGATATTTCATAATATTCTTCATAACCCCTCAACAAAAATTTCACCCGATCTGCCTGAGTTTTGTCAAATGCAAGTCCCGGAAAAATAATTTTAATTCCACTTTGAAGTTCATTTACAGCATTTTTAAATCCCTGAAGCACAACCTCAATTATTTGACTTTGGTACAATGTACCTAAATAAACAATGGTAAATTCCGAATTATAATTATTTCCTTTTAAAAGATTATTATCAAATTCAAAACCATTTAGTATTACTTCAGTAGGTCGGTTTACAAATTCACTAATTTTATACGCATAATAGGGAGATATAGTGCTAATTATTGAAGCTGAACCCACCCACTTTTTTTCATAATACGTTTCAATTTTACGAACAAAAAACGGCTTATTTTTGTACTCAGGCAATTCTGATGTATTCCAATCGTCACGGTAGTCTGCAACCCAATTGACATGGAGTTTTCGCTTCAATAAATAGCCAAAAAGAAATATCTCAAAAGGGTTGGCGCTAATTATAATTTTAGTGATATTATGTTTATTAATCAGTTTTTTTGCGTGAAAATAGATATTACTAAAAGGGATAAATTTTACAGAAAAACTATAGCCTAATATCTGTATGATTGTAAGTATTTTACTCAAAAATTTAAAAAAAACCTTATCCGATTTTTGAAATATTCTATCTCGCAAACACGGTTGATAAGGTAAATAATGAATTTCACCTGAATTGCTTTTTTGAACATCTATCCCTTTAGTCGTTTTCATTAAAATATCTGCCGGGTTTTTCACCTCGTTTTCCCATTTGCGTGTAACTACAATTGGGTAAAATCCATGCTCTGGAAGATATTTTGCGAACGATTCAATCCGACGAGATGCTGTAAGGTTACAGGGTGGATAATAGTACGTAATGATTAAAACTTTTTCCATGTGTTTTTTCAATGCAGCAAATATAATGATTACAAGCTATAACCAAATACTTAGTTTTTTTGAACCATAAGAATATTAAACTGTATTAACCGTTAAAACAATATTTTCCAAATTAACAAAATCAATCTTCGAAAAATAGAATTGAATATTTTTTCGTTGTATAAATTAATAAAGATTCCAACTGATTTATACTTTCAGGGGTCAAGAGCTTTGGGTGAGATAGAAAATGAAAATATGAATTCTTATTAATATGTTTTTTGTAAATATGAATAATTGTTGGATTTAATATTTCGATACTTGCAGGAATTTTCATTGAGACATAATCTATTATGCTTTTCTTTTTTGAGGAAGACGATATTTTCGCACTCACAGAAAAACCATCTCCATAACATTTGAGATTTATCTTATTTCTGTAATACCTATAGTATAATCCGTTGAATACTTTTGAAATATATCGAATGTTAATTGTTGATATCGGAAATTCAATAAATTTTCCTGAAGGGGTTTCTTCATTTAAATTATCCTCAAAATTATAAAATCTGTTTTTGGGGGCATTAGAAAAATCATGTATAGAAATATTATCTTCACGCTTGTCTCCGGGAATTACACTAAATTCATATTTAATTTTATAGGTGTTGAAATATGGGATAATATCACATAATGGTTCAATAAAAAGGCCACCAGCCCTGTATCCGCAAGGTGTTTTATTAACATTGGCTCCTGAATATATCTCAACAAGAAACTGATTAGAATATGCAAAAATCATTTCTCGTTCTGAATCGGTAATATCCTTAAACCTAAGTTTAGAAGTATCTGACAAGTCCCATTGATTTATTTCATGCAAATATTTCGCATTAAGCCAGTGTGGATGAATATGATGAAAAATGTAATGCCCACTTTCAACAAGAAGAGTGAGCTGGTTTCGTATTTTTTGTAAATCCTCTTTAACTAATTGATAATCATTAGCCAATTCCTCCATTCTCATTAAATACACTGTATCAACGAAAAATATAGCTTGAATACTATATTTAGAGAACAACTCCAACAAATGATTTGTTGGAATTATCAAGCAATTATCAACTGTACCACTTTGTTTGCCTAAAAAAAGTTCATAATCAAAAGTTAGTATAAGATGCTTATTCTGCATTATTTTGATTTTTTAAATTCAAGTCCCGATTTATTAATAAATCCCAGGTCTCTACCTGTAATTATTGATTTTAGTTTCAATGCCAACATAAATAAATGATATTTTAATGGGTTAATTACCTTAATAAAATGATACCCATCTTCAATATAAGAGCCAAATCGAAGTTTAAAATTCTGTATCCCATTGTGTTTTGCATCTGTGCGTTTAGGATTGCGGTAACCACCAAGAATAAAACATTTAACCTCCAGATTTTTTAAATGTAGAAT
>Ga0116149_1000869_pt1 | contig 38661 bp, 28 predicted proteins | sample AD_UKC057_MetaG_FD_89787 | JGI IMG/M metagenome (GOLD analysis project Ga0116149, IMG submission 89787) | Active sludge microbial communities of municipal wastewater-treating anaerobic digesters from USA - AD_UKC057_MetaG | ecosystem: Engineered > Bioreactor > Anaerobic > Digestate | place: USA...
CCAGTCTTTCCGTTCCCAGCCCATACGGTCCTCGCACAGGATAACGGCATCACCCAGCGCTTCCGCGATCACCTGCCACTTGGTCTCTTTTTCCGGCGTGGACACGTTGTCCCAGAAGGGCGAGTCCTCCCTGCCGAGGAGATGGTCCTGCTGTCCGGAGTAGGACATCATCGTCGTGTCCTGGAACGATTCCCATGCGATGCTCCCCTCCGGGCCAAGCTCGTCGAGGAACATCCCGCGGCCGGCCGTGTGCATGAAGGCCCCGAGCACCGCGGCCGACGCGGATTCAGGGCTCATCACCGCGTTGAACCGCTCCGGCTTGAGAAACTCAAGCGCTTCGCGCGCGTTCTCGGCGTGATCCTCGTCCAGTGCGGCGATCGCTGAAAGAATGCGCCCGGATGAGTCGCCCCTGAACAGCATGTCCTGTATCTTCTTCGCCATGAGCGAATAGCGGTCGAACTGCAGCTTCTCCATGTCGCTCACGGTTATACCCTTCATCGGTTCAAGAACCTGGCGTATCCTCTCCGCGCGCTCCGGGTTGAACCAGCTCGAGGTTATCCTGACCGGGTAGTCTCTTGGCACGGTCCGGTGGTTCGCGGTCGCGATAAACCCTTCCGCCGGGTCTTCCGAATGGGGATTGGACGTCACGGGCAGGAACCCGGTCCAGTCGTACTCGCCGGTCCAGCCGGGCGACGGAAGGAGGCCGGTCCCCTTCCCGCGCCTGGGCAGAGATCCGGTGACCTGCCATCCGATCGATTTCTCGTCCCCGTACACGATGTTCAGGTAAATGCTTTCAATGTTCATCATCGCCTGGCGTGCCTCCGCGATGTTACCGGCCCGCGAGAGTGCCAGAAACCCGTTCATGGTTTTGCTCCCGCTGCCCAGCGCCCAGGAAAGGGCGATGCCATATTCGCTTTTAACCGGCAGCGGCTGGACCGGCATCTGGGGCGGCACCGGCATGCCTTCAAGCGCCCTGTTGACCAGCGGGCCGTGCACGGTATACAGGATCCGTGTAACATACGGGCTCTCACCCTTGATCTTGAAGGTTTCGGTCCGGGAAACGGCCGGGACCCACACTCCCTTGTGTTGATAGTGAGTGACGCCGTTTATGGTTGAAAGTTTTTCTATAAAGACGTCCTGGTTGTCCGCCATCACCATGGTGGCGCCCCAGGCCACCCGCCCGTTGTAACCGAGCGCAACGAACGGTATACCGGGCGGGGTAACGCCGGCCGCCTCGTAGCCGGGGCACTTCTGATGGATCATGAGCCAGGCGTTGGGTATCATGAGCGCCAGGTGAGTGTCGTTGCATACAATGGGACGCCCGCTCTTCGTTCTGGAGCCGGACACCGCCCAGTTGTTCGATGCCGGGATACCGGCCCTCACCAGCGGCCGCATCAGGTCGCGGAGCCCGCCCCATCCGGCGGCCAGCGTGTTGAGGCTGCGGGGCGCCAGCTCGGAGAGCTTTTTCGCCTCGTCGAACGGCAGGTCCTCGTCAGGATAGACAGGGAACAGCCAGGCCGCCTTTTCGTAGCCCGTTTTCGCCGCGACATTAATAAAATCGATCTCCTCGATGAAATTGAAGGACAGGCTCAGGCTCAGCATGGCGAAAACATACAGCGAATCAACCGGCTTCCATGGTTCCGGCCGGTGCCCGGTGAGAAAAAACTCCGCAGGCAGGCGCGGATGCGTATCAACATACTCGTTCACCCCGCGGGCGAAGCTTTCAAGAATGGCCAGTGTCGCGGGGTCGAGATCGCTCAGCGCATTATCGATCGGCCCGGCCACGCCCAGGCTCCTCATGAAGATGTCCATGTCAAGATAGTCCTTGCCGAACAGCTCGGCAAGCCTTCCCTGCATCGCCATTTTCATCAATGTCATCTGCCAGAGGCGGTCCGAGGCGGTGGCGTATCCGGTCGCAAAAAACAGGTCCTGCTCGGTGCCCGCTTCAATGTACGGAACGCCGAGCCGGTCCCGCCGTATGACCGCTTCCCCGGCAATACCGTTCAGCACGACCTCGCCATCCGGGTCGTCAACCGAACGAGCGAACTGGATCCTGACAAACAGATAGAGTGTAAGCGCCACGGCGCCGCATATGATCAGCACGAGGAGAACGATCTTGACTTTTTTCATGAGGGAAGCTCCTGGAATAGGAAAAAATATTACCAGCCGGATGAATATCGATCATACGGGCTAAATAATCAAGAACAATACGCCTCACCGGGCCGCATTGTGCAATCCGACGGCCCTGCCATGGAATCCGCGGATTCCGTGGCAGGTTAGGAGAATAACGTTTCCAAATCCGGCTTGACAAATCATCAACACGATAATTGTAATGAGATAGTCTATAAGGAGTGACGCCGCGATGGTGCTTGATGAATTTGAATCTCTGTTCGAGGAGGAACCTTCGGGCGGGCCGAAGAAAAAGGAGCCCGATGACCTTTTCACGTTCGATGAGCACGGCCATGACAAACACGAGGAAGAAAGACCGCGTCCAGCCGAACCGGCACCCCGGCCCGTCGTAGACGACAGGCCGCCCGTGCGCCGCGCCCAGCCGGTAAAAAAACGGACCTCCGAGGACTTCCAGCCCGACATGGACGCGCTGGTCATCACGGCCCAATCGCCCCTCATCATAGAGGGGATGAAATGCCTCCAGATGAAAGACTTCACCGCCAACACCCTCCATATCTATTCCGAGGCGATGAAGGGAGCCGAGGTCTTCATCAAGATCCTTGAGCGAAACCCTAACAATTACTACAAGCTGTCGCCTATCATCAAGTCGGATTCCGACTGCAAGGAGATCGAGACGGTCGCGTTCGGGCTCTATCGCACCAAGCACCGCGAGATGCCGGAGAGCGACACCCACATTCTCAAGGCATACGAGATGCTCAGGAACAGGCTGAAAATCGGCTACAACAAGGCGCTGGTCAGCACGTCGATGCTATCGATCAAGAAATACTTCCACCTGTCCGGCACGCTGGACCAGGAAAAGATCTCCTCGATGGTGCTTAACAACAACAAGGAGCTTAAGAACGACGTCATCAAGTTCATCCAGCACCTGAACATAGCGATCCAGCTCATGAAAATCGGCGATTACGAGATCACGAAAGGCCTCAAGGGAAGGGACATCAACACGTTCGTCATACGTACGAGCCAGCTCCTCGCCTATTACTATCTCGCCGTGGGCGACACGGACGCCCAGGACTACTACCGGCGCATGCATGACAATTACAAGAAGTACTTTGTCATACGGGATTGAAGCGGGAACAAATAGTCAATATCCGACGCACTGTCATCCCCGCCCCTCGACAAGCTCGGGACGAACTCCAGCGGGGATCCATATTCAATGAAGCATATTTAAACGATCGTGTGTACCTCATGATACTGTAACGTGTCGGCTTCTGGATTCCCGCCTTCGCGGGAATGACAAAACGAGCATATAAAAAAATATACAAACCTCATCCTGTTAACGCATTCAGAGCAACGGTTCTACAAGGTTATAAATCACCCGATCCGCCAGGATCAGGCCGCGCTCCGAGATGCGGATCGTCCGTCCGCGGCTCCCGTCTTCGATGATGACCAATCCCTCGCCGGCGGCTTTACCGATCCTCTCCATGACCGGTCCCGGCAGCCGGAACGAGAGACGCTCCTCCAGCGCGCGCAGAGAAATCCCCTGCAGCAGCCGCAACCCGGTCATGAGGTATTCAACTGCCGCGGAACGCGCAGTCCTGGCGTCATGCTCCAGCATGAAGCGTCCTGCCCCGACATATTCCCCGACCGACATCGTATTTATATAGCGCTCGTTGTCCAGGAAGGAGTGCGCGCCCGGACCGAAGCCGATATAGGGCTCGAACCTCCAGTATTTCATGTTGTGACGCGACTCATAGCCGGGTATCGCGTAATTCGATATCTCGTACCGCTCATAGCCGTGACGCTTCAGCAATGAGGAGAGAAGCTCGAAGCAGGACGCCTGTTCCGACTCAAGAGCCGCGTCGGAGGAGATGCGATCAGCCAGCGGCGTTTTCTTCTCAATGGACAGAAGGTAGGCTGAAATGTGCTTCGGCCGGTAACCGGCAATGCTTTCCACGTCACGGGTAAGCTCGTCAGCGGTCTGGGAGGGTATGCCCGCGATCAGGTCCACGCAGTGAACGAAACCCGGCACCCCGAAAAAAAGCTCCAGTTCCTTCACGGTGCATACGTCAGCAGACCGCCCTATCAGGCCATGAAGCCGCGGGGACAGGGTCTGAACCCCGAGCACGGAGCGGTTCACTCCCGCGCGCGCGTATTCCTCCAGCTTTTCCCGCGACAGGTCGCCGGGATTCATCTCCATTGTCACTTCCGCGCCGGGCGCAATCGCGACGAGACCTTCGAGAAGCCGGAGCATGCCGTCAACCTGGGCCGGCTCAAGCAGGGACGGCGTCCCTCCGCCGAAATAAACAGTGTCCGCGGCCGGCAGAACGCGGGTCGACAGCCGTTCCCGCATTTCATCATGGAGCTTTTTTATAAACGCGTCCGGCACCGCTCCGCCGCCGGCCGGCACCGAGTAAAAGCCGCAATAGTCGCATTTCCTTCGACAGAAGGGTATATGGATGTAAATGCCGCCGCTCATTCAATCTTCTGCAGGCCGAGCTGGAGCGTGCCGCCGGTCCTGGGCTCGAACTCGCCGTTAAGGCAGTGCCCCATCTGGCGGTTCGATTCCTCCGTGTCCGAGAACGACAGGAGCCCTGCATGCACCAGGCCCGAGACGGTGACCGGGAACGGGTTCCCGCTGCTCAGCACAACCAGGTCCATACCCGACGATGTGCACAGCCGTATCGCGGCATCGAGATACGCAAGGTCCGGTTTCACGATCTGCACGTACAGCACCGCCCTGCTCCCTTTCTTCGGCGCGAAGCGCGCCGCATCAGAGAGGCTCGCCGCGATGCCGTTTGCCGGGACGCGCGCAAGCTCCTCCCGGAGAAAGCGGTTCATGGGAACAAACACGCGGGCGGTTCCCGGTGCCGGCCGAAGAAGGTCGGGGCGCCCGAAATAGAGGAGCCCCCCGCGCGAGAGCCCGGCATTGACGTCGCCCGCGCCTTCCAGCTCCTTCCGGTCCTTTTCCGTGATGACAAACTCCGGCAGTGCCGGCTTCCCCGGTTCGCCCGTCATTATGCCATACCGCATCTTGACCTCAAGGATCCTCCGCACGGAATCGTTGAGCCGTTCTTCTGATATTCTTTTCTCGATGACTGCTTTTTTTATCGCGTTGTAAATAACCGGAATGTTCCCCTCATGCGAGCTGATGAGAATGACATCCGCGCCTGCGAGGACAGAGCTGACAGTGGCTTCCCCCATGTCCTGGCGCCGGGATATGGCATGCATCTCCATGTCGTCGGTTATCACGAGGCCCCTGAAGCCCATCTCCGTGCGCAGCAGGGTGGTCAGCATTCTCTTCGATACGGTCGCGGGCTCATCGGTACCCAGGATCGCCGGGTACGCAATGTGCGCCGTCATGATGCCGTCGACCCCGGACCTGATCGCCTTTTTAAACGGGACCAGCTCGACGCTCTCCAGCCTCTTCATATCGTAGTGTATTACCGGCAGCGTGAGGTGGGAATCCTTGTCCGTATCCCCATGACCGGGAAAATGCTTGCCCACGGCAATACAGCGGGATTCCTGCAAGCCCTCGATGTACGCCGCGCCCAGGTCTGCTACCAGCCGGGGGTCTGATCCGAAGGATCGGGTATTGATAACGGGGTTTCGGGGATTGTTGTTTACGTCCAGCACCGGTGCCAGGTTCATGTTGACGCCGGTCATGCGCATCTGGAGACCCAGGATCCGCCCCCACCGATACGCAAGATCCTCGTCACCGCACACTCCCGCGGCCATGGTACCGGGGAACTGCGTCACTCCCGGGACGAAACGGATCACCCGCCCTCCTTCCTGGTCGACGGACACGAAGAGCGGCATGCCGGAGCCCAGCATTGAGGCCTCCTGCATCTCGCCAATAAAACGCCTGTTGTTTTCAAGAGTAGTGAGGTTTTTACCGTACAGGATGACGCCCCCGGGGAGGTAGCCCTTTATAATGGCCCGGATATCGGCATTCATCCCCGTTCCCGGCACGGCCACCATTATCATCTGCCCAATTTTCCGCTCGAGACTCATGTCTTTCAACAATGACAACGCCTCACTATCGTACCTTTTTTTTGCGCAGCCCGCCACCGTCACTATTATAATGATAATGAAGATTTTAGTATACAATTTCATCGCTTCACCTTTGAAAAAAATATTACTGGACATGATACCATCCCTGCCTTGTCCGGGCGCAAGTACAAAATTACCGCACCGGGCATGCATAGATACATTCGTTGCCTTGATTAATTACCAGAAAGACGTTCCAGCAATCCCCGGAACCGCCGCTTTTTATCCCGGCCCGTACCCCGTGGAGAAAAAATTGATGTAAATCGGTGAATATTGCGTGCCGAATAAATTAATAATTGATTTTTTTTCATTAAATTCTGATGGTGTAAAATCATCGATCGCCGGTATGCATAATATCGTATGAAGACCAACCAACATATCGATTTCCTGAACAGCTATTCCGCCAATACCTCGGTTGTCCCCGAGGTCATCGAGCATTTGATGTACGACCTGAAACAAGTACATTACAAGCAGGACGAGATTGACGAAATCGTCCTTTCACTGGACGAGGCGCTGACGAACGCCATCCAGGAAACCATGAAAACGAACGAGAGCATCACACTGAAGACCGGCACTGAAGACCTGCGCGATATAACAGTACGGTATACCATAACAAACGAGCTGTTCGACGCCACCATTATAGACCACGGAAAGGGGTTTGATATTTTCAACATCCTCAACTCCACGCCGCGGGCCGGTTCGCGGAACTACATCAACCAGATCATCAGCTACGCGACTGAATCCGAAAAATGCAGGATCAAGGTGCGGCTCAACGGGCGTGAAATTCCCCTCCGGGGCATCGGCGCCGGCCTCAAGATCATCCTCAACTTCATGGACGCGGTCACCATAGACATGATCGACAAGGAGTGCGTGCTCTCTCAATCCGTTTCCGAGAGCTCGGACGGCACCATTTTCAACATGAAGCGGAAAAAACGGTATCAATGAAAGACAGGTTCCCCATCCGGGCATTCGACAACCGTGAATTTCTTCACTCCCGCGAGGCACGGGCCATCCGCATCATGAGCGAATACATGGAGCCCGAGAAACGCTTCAAGGAGCTCAACATCAGGCATACGGTCGTATTCTTCGGGTCCGCCCGCATCAACCCTGAAAACGACAAGCATGATACCGCCCGGTACTACCATGCCGCGGCAGACCTCGCCTTCGAGCTGGCCAGCCTCAATGCCGAAATCGAGCGCGAGACCGGGAACCCCATTTACATATGCACCGGAGGCGGTCCCGGCATCATGGAGGCCGCAAACATGGGGGCGCAGCGGGCCGGAGCCCTCACCATCGGGTTGAACATAGAGCTCCCCTTCGAGCAGAGCCCCAACAAGTATATTTCGCCTGAGCTCAGCTTTCAATTCCACTATTTCTTCATGCGCAAGCTGTGGTTCGTCTACCAGGCCAAGGCAATTATCATATTTCCCGGAGGCCTGGGTACCATGGACGAGCTGTTTGAAGTCATGACCCTGGTCCAGACACGGAAACTCGAAAAGATGAATTTCCCGATAGTGCTGTTCGGGGAATCGTTCTGGAGGGAGGTTGTAAACTTCGACAAGCTTGCGGAATACGGGTTTATCGAGCCGCATGACCTGGAGATTTTTCACTATAGTTCTGACGTAAAAGAGTGTATAGAGTATCTCAAGCCCCGTATAATGGACTTGATACGGAATACGAAACAGCTGGCTGTCATGAAGTTCCCGCTCTAGGAGGCAGATTGCCCAGGGAGGGACTTGAACCCTCACGAACAAATTGTTCAAGGGATTTTAAGTCCCTTGTGTCTACCAATTCCACCACCTGGGCGGGATATGAGGCGCCGAGCGGATTCGAACCGCTGCATAAAGGTTTTGCAGACCTCTCCCTTGCCACTTGGGTACGGCGCCAGTGTTTTCTCAATCCATTTTTGAATTTACTCCCTCGTTGTCAACCGAATTACAACCGGCCCGGTTTAAAATTTCAATAAACGATGACTGACTATTCACCCTGGACCCGGTCTGCATTGAAGAAGACACTCTCTGCCGCACGGCCTTCAAGCGAGCAGTCACCCTGTCCCGAGCAGCGTGTGATCTTCATGATTTCGCGTTCAACACGGAAAGCCCTTTCAGGCTAAAAAAAATCAAACTTTTTACAATCATTTTTGTTTTAGACATCTTATAAATATTGACATTTTGTACAATCAAATAATGATTGACCTAAAAGAAACATACTTTCATTTTTTAGAAGTATGCGTCGGATGTTCAAGTTGTTCGGAGAAAAGATTATTTTTTGCTCTGCAAATAATTCAGATACACCTTTTCTCCCAAAAAAATATATTTAAAAACAGACTTAAACAGGAGGTCTCTATGGTTAGAAGGATCCAAAAAGTAGCCGTTATCGGCTCTGGCATAATGGGTGGAGGTATTGCTGCTCTGTGTGCCAGCGCGGGGATACCTACGCTGCTGATGGACATTGTTCCATTCGATCTTAAAGACGATGAGAAGAAAGATCCAAAAGCGAGGAACAGGATCGTACAGGCTGGCTTAGACGGTGTTATGAAATCGAAACCGGCCCTTTTCTTTGACAAGGGTGTCGATTCAGCACTCGTTCAAATCGGAAACCTGGAAGACGATTTCAAAAAGCTCGCTGACTGCGACTGGATCGTCGAAGTGGTTGTCGAGAACCTGAAAATAAAACAGGATCTCTTCGCCCGGATCGAAAAGATAATGAAGAAAGGCGCAATCGTCTCCACAAATACGTCTGGCCTTCCGCTGAACAAGATATCGATGGGCCGGAGCAAAGCGTTCAAAGAGGCCTTCCTCGGAACGCACTTCTTTAACCCGGTTCGTTACATGCACCTGCTCGAGCTCATACCGGGCAAAGAAACTAAAAAAGAAATCCTGAATTTCATGGCTGATTTCGGCGAGAGGATCCTGGGCAAAGGGATCGTCTGGTCCAATGACAGCCCGAACTTCGTCGGGAACCGCATCGGCGTCTACTCCATGGTGTACACCATGCAGGTCATGCAGGAAATGAACATGACCATTCCCGAGATCGATGCCCTCTTTGGCGCCCCGATGGGACGTCCGAAAACGGCCGCCTTCAAGACCGCTGACATGGTCGGTCTTGACACATTCTCACATGTTGCAAACAACTGCTATGACCTCTGCCCGAAAGACGAGTCCCGCGAAGGCCTCAAACTGCCCGCATTCGTCGGCAAGATGGTAGAGAAAAAGTGGCTTGGCAACAAGACCAAACAGGGCTTCTATAAGAAAGAAATCACCCCCGACTGGAAGAAAGTCAACAAGGTGATCAACTACAAGACCCTGGAATATGAAACATTCGAAAAACCGGACTTCCCCTGCCTGGCTGCCGCCAAGAAAGCGACGAACCTCGGCGACAAGATTAAAGCGATGGTGAACGGTACCGACAAGGGCGCCCAGTGCGCATGGAAGGTTACGGCCGGCTGCCTGATCTACTCGGCGAACCGCATCCCCGAAATATGCGATTCCATCGTCGAGATCGACAACGCGATGAAGTGGGGATACAACTGGGAAATGGGCCCCTTCGAAACGTGGGACGCCATCGGACTGAATGCCTCCGTCGCCCGCATGAAGAAAGAAGGGATGAAGGTCCCGAAGAAGATCCAGCAGATGATCACCAAGAAGGTAAAAACCTTCTACAAGATCGAAAAGGGCAAAAAGATGTACTTCGATCTTAAGACCATGAAGTACAAGGAAATCGAGACAAGCCCGATGGCGATCAACCTGGCCAACCTCAGGGCCAACAAGAAATTCGTCAAAGGCAACGACGCTGCTTCCCTTATCGACCTGGGCGACGGCATCTTCGACATCGAGTTCCATACGAAGATGAACGCCGTTAACAAGAACATGGTCGACTTCATGCAGATCGCTGCAGACTACGTCAAGGACAACGGGCTGGGCATCGTTTTCGGCAACCAGGCCCCCGGCTTCCCGGGCGCATTCTCGGCCGGCGGTGACCTCGGCTTCATGCTGAGCCTTGCCAAGGCCAAAAAGTTCAACGAAATCGACGCCTTCATCAAGCACGTGCACGAAGGGATCATGGGAATGAAATACGCTCCCATTCCGATAGTTGCGGCGCCGTACGGCATGACCCTGGGCGGCGGCTGCGAGCTTTGCCTTGCATCGGACAAGATCGTTGCTCATGCTGAACTCTACATGGGTCTCGTCGAGATCGGCGCGGGTCTGGTACCCGGCGGATGCGGCATGATCCACCTGTGGCAGCGGTACATGGCGTCAGTTCCGGCCAGCGTCAAGCTTGCCGACTATGCAGCATACTTCATACCTGCATTCATGTGCGTGGCACAGGCCAAGGTCAGCATGTCAGCGGCTGAAGCCCGGAAGAACGGCTTCCTGCGGGCGACTGACAGGATCGTCTTCAACAAGGACAACCTCATAGGCGAAGCGAAGAAAGAGTGCCTAAAACTCGTCAATGACGGCTATGCTCCCCCGGCAAAGAAAAAATATCCGGCCATGGGCCAGGAAGCCCAGGGGATGATTTGGGCCGAGATGCTCAACATGCGCTCCGGCGGCTACATACCGAAACACATGGAGTTCATCGCGAAGAAGGCCGCCTACTGTATGTCCGGCGGAGAAGCGCGGCAGGGACAGCTCGTTTCCGAAGAGTATCTCACAAAGCTCGAGCGGGAAGCGTTCGTCGACCTCTGGAAGACTGAAGAAACCCAGAAGATGGCCGAGCATATCCTGAACACCGGCAAGCCGTTGATGATGTAACAACAAAATTGAATACAGGAGGAAACATATGAGAGATGCTTATATAGTCAGTGCAGTAAGAACACCCGGTTGCCGCCGCGGCAAAGGTGCCCTTGCTCAAACAAGGCCGGAAAAACTCATCGTCCAGGCGATGAACGCCGCCGTTGACCGGATCAAACTCGACAGGGCCGCCATCGACGACTTCATGCTTGGATGCGCGTTCCCCGAAGCAGAACAGGGATTGAACCTGGGACGCGTCGCCCTTCAGATCGCGAAGTTCCCCGATTCAGTTTCCGGCGCTACGGTAAACCGTTTCTGCTCATCCGGACTTGAGTCGATAGCCATATCCGCCCTGAAAGTCATGGCGGGATGGTCCGAAGTCAACATGGCCGGCGGTTGCGAGTCCATGTCGATCGTTCCGATGGGCGGCAACCTCCCCCGGCCGCTGGCCGACTGGGCGAAGGAAAAACCGGATGTCTACATGTCCATGGGCGTAACAGCTGAAAACGTGGCAAACCGTTATAAGATAACACGCGAAATGCAGGACGAGTTTGCATATCATTCAAACATGAAAGCGGCTGCCGCACAAAAGAACAAATACTTCACGGAAATTGTCCCCACCACGGCCGACAAGTTCGTTGAAAAGCCGGACGGCACCATCGTACGGGAAACGTTCGTACAGGATTTTGACGACGGCGTCAGGGCGGAAACCACGATAGACGGCCTGAAAAAGCTGAAGCCGGCTTTCTCGTCCACCGGATCCGTCACCGCGGGTAACTCTTCCCAGACCACCGACGGCGCGGCTGCCTCGATCATCATGAGCGAAGACGCTGTGAAGAAATACGGCATGAAGCCCCTCGTCAAGCTGGAGGGCTATACCGTAGCCGGCTGCAAGGCGGACGAAATGGGCGTTGGCCCTGCGTACGCGATTCCGAAGCTCTGCAAGCTGGTCGGCTGGGACCTGAAGAAGCTCCAGACCGAAAGCCTGATTTTCGAGCTCAACGAGGCCTTTGCGTCACAGGCAATCTATTGTGCGCAGCAGCTTGGCATCGCTGACAAGAAATACTGGGCGGCCGATTCTTCGGAGAAGCGGATCAACATCAGCGGCGGCGCCATAGCACTCGGCCACCCGCTGGGATGCACCGGCTCCAAGATTTTCGCCACTCTCGTTGCCAACATGGTAAGGACCGGGACCAAGTACGGTATCGAATCCATGTGCATCGGCGGCGGCATGGGCGCTGCGGCAATGTTCGAACTCTGCGAATAATTCGCGGGGGAAAAAGCCAGAATACCGGAAGGCGGCATCGAAAGATGCCGCCTTCTTTTTTCAATATTCCACTCAAGATTATCCCGCTACCATCCGAGAATAATAAAAGCGATTACAACGCCGGAGGATAATTATCATGACGATCCAAAAGCACGATATCAACAAATGGAAACACGAGCAGATAGAATATTTCAAGCGGTATCTTGACTCGTTTTCAGCCGATTCAAGAGAATACAATATCATCCTGCAGGGGATCCGCGACCTCGAACAAAGCCTGTAATCCCGGCGCCGGCAGGCCCTCCTCCGGCCATAAAATAAATTGTTGACATGTGCCATGAACGTATGAATTATCAATTCATACGTTTTTTATTCCAACACAATCCGGGTCATCGATGCAGGAAAAACAGCCTACCGGGGAATCCATACGCGAGCAGACGCTGAGAAGGTTCCGGTCCCAGGAAAACGCCCGGGAAAGCAGCAAGAAAAAAAAAGTCTCGGCCGGCCTCATCATCATTAACCTCGCAATCATCGCGCTGCTTTTTCTCTATTACAACAAGAACAAACCGGGACAGGAATATCTGACCTCGTCGTTCAACTATCGCGACGCATCCTTCAGGTTATCCATGTCGCATATGAATAATACCGGCAGTTATATCTTTTACCTCTCGACCAGGTCATCGGGTGACGGCCCCCTCTCGCTCCGCTTTACCGGCGGCATGGCTGACCTTGTCGTTCTTTGCGGACAGGACGTCATCATCACCGTACCGATGGGCCGGGACATCGCTGCGCTGGCGCTCAAGCCCGGCGAATCGAACGTTCAGAAAGAATCGGTTGATCACCACGAATTCATGTTTTACGCGCAAAGCCACCCGGAGCGCCTGGTAGAAGGTAAAAAATCGCTTTTCCTTTCCCGTAGACCCTACCTGCCGCTGAAAGCCGAGGTCCGGATACACACCGAGCAACCGGTATCAACATCATTAACATTCAAGTACGAGGTGGAACAATGACCGACCGGCCAAGCTGGGACGATTATTTCATGAAAATCGCCGAGGACGTGGCCACGCGATCGACCTGCATCAGGCGTTCGGTGGGCGCCATCATCGTGAAGGAGAAACGCATTCTCGCCACGGGCTACAACGGGGCGCCAACCGATATCTCCCACTGTACCCCGGAAACCTGCCTCCGTACGAAGTACAACGTCCCCTCCGGGGAGCGGCACGAGCTCTGTCGCGGCCTTCACGCGGAGCAAAACGCGATCATCCAGGCAGCATATCACGGCGCCTCGATCAAAGACGCCGTAATCTACGTCACCCACCAGCCCTGCTCGATTTGCACTAAAATGCTTATCAATGCCGGAATTAAAAAGATATTTTGCAAATCGCCGTACAAGGACCCTCTTGCCGAGGAGATGATTCGCGAATCAGGCATTGAATGCGTTATCGTGAGCACAAGGGACAACTGACAGGCCATACCGGTGGATGCGCGTCCTTCGAATATAATAAATGGCCTTCTCCGGCAAAATTTTCCATGAAATAAATTGCAATTTCCAGATTATTTTGTCTAACTGATATCATGAACAAGAAAGTTACGAAATCAATGCTTTCCCGACACCCGGATACAACCGGTAAAAGCCCGGCCGCGCAGCCAGACTGTTGTCCTTTTACGCGCATGCTGTTATCAGTGATGCTCGCCTGCGTCTGCACGGGATTCTACCCCGCCCTTGCCCAGGAAGACACTGCCGACGACATGTTCCGTAAAGCGACCTCCTATTTTTTCCAGAAGAAATTCGATATGGCCGAGTCCCTGCTGCAGCAGGTCATTGACCGGGAACCGGAAAATGCCATCGCCTATTCCTACCTGGGTGACATCTTTCTTATAAAACAACGCTATGACGGTGCGCTGGACCTATACCGGAAGAGCATTGACCTTAACCCTGATGCGGGCGAAAATTACTTCCGTCTCGGGCAGATCTATTACTATAAAAAAGACGGGGACCAGGCGATTTCATATTTCAATAAAGCCCTGCAAACCGATACACAGCTCAAGTTCGCATATTACCACCTGGGCCTGACCTGTCTGATGCTCAAGAGGGACAAGGCCGCCACTATTCACAACTGGGAGACCTATATCGGCCTGGCCCCAGACGATCCGCAGTATGACCGGATCAAGCGCGCGATTGAGCTTTTAAAAGACCCGAACTTCGTTCTGCCGCCGCCCGGCAGCGACATCTCCATCGAGGAGGCCCTGCTCCTGGGCGGCATGACGATCGACAAAACGATCCACCAGTCTACCGACCAGGAAGCCGGCCACGAATCGAAAAAGACAAAGCGCAAGCTTGAAGATATTTATATGGATGACGACCTGTAAGAGGAAACGATGCGATACTACAACGACAAAAGAAAGTACATAATCGGCGGGGCTCTGCTGATCCTGCTCGTGATCGCAGCGGCAGTAGTCCTGATAACGATGCTCACCCGGGGTCCCGGTGCGGGCGATATCGAGGACAAGCGGCTGCAGAGGATCGAGGCGTACCTCCAGGTTCTGGAAGCGGATCCCTCGGACATCCACGCCCTTATCCAGATCGGCAACATCTACAAAACCATGGGCGATCTTGACAGGGCCATTGAGTATTACAATAAAGCTCTGAAATATGAGCCCGAGAATTACGAGGCCCTGATCGAGCTCGGCCATGCCTACGCCCGGAAAGGAGACTATGACAGGGCGATCGAGATTTTCAACCGCGCCAAGAAGTTCCGCCCGTCACAGCCGGGGGCCTACAACCGGCTCGGGAACGTGTATGACGACCAGGAAAAGTACCTCAAGGCGCTCGAGGAATATCGCAAGGCAAAAAAGGTCGCGCCGAAAGACCAGGAGAGCTACCAGAACATCGCCCGGTCAAGGCTCCGTAAAGGCGACACGAAGGGAGCCATCGCGGCTCTTGAGGAAGGGATCAAGGCGAATCCCGATGACCCCGAAGGATACTACAACCTCGGCAACCTGTACTATGATATGAAAAAATTTGACACGGCGAGCAAGAACCACGCCCGGGCGATCTCGATCAATACCAAGAGGTCTAAATATCACCGCGGTCTCGCGGAAGACCTGCTCAAGCTCGGAAAAACCGACGACGCGATCGCATCCTTCAAGCAGGCGCTTGCTGTCGACCCTTCGGACTCCCTGGCGGCCGAGCGGTTGGGCGATATCCATGCGGTGAAGGAGGACTGGCCGGCGGCCGTCGAGTATTACCGCGCGGCGCTGGAGTACAATTCAAAGGATAAAAACCTCAGGGACAAATATGATGCCGCCCTGCGCAAGCTCAAGGGAGAGAAGCCCGCAACGCGCGATACCGATAAAATCGAGGGGACGGCGGACCGGCGCGGAACGGACGGCACCGACGGACTCTCCGACAGACCGGGAGAGAAAACGTCCGCCGCGGAAGATATGCCGAAAAAGCCCGGCTCCGACTGGCGGCTCATCGGCGACCAGCGCCGCGCCGCAAAAGACTATGAAGGGGCGATCGAGGCGTACCGGAAGGCGATAGAGGCGGACCCGAAAGACGATCACTCCTGGTACTGGCTGGGCAGAATCTATTACAGTAAAAAAATGTACGACCAGGCAGCCGATGCCTTCGAAAAGGCCGTTGCCGCAAACCCGAAACACGCCGACTCCTACTACCACCTCGGGCTGGTCTATTATATTCAGCAGAAATACGGCGCTGCGTCCGCATCGTTCAGCAATGCCATACGGGTGCAGCCGACGTTTGCAAAAGCATATTACTCCCGGGGCCTGTGCCGCATGAAGCTGAAGGAAAAATCTGGGGCCATCAGCGATTTCAAGACATCGATCGAGCAGGACCCGTCGCTCGACCGCGCCTATTTCAACCTCGGCGACGTTTACCTGGAAAGCAAGGAAACGCAGAAGGCGCTCGAGTATTTCTCGAAGGATTACGAGCGCCGTCCCGATAATCCCGACACCAACTTCAAGATGGGCGAGACCTACCACGAAATGAAGGCATACGACAAGGCCGTCCGCTACTACGAACGCGCGATCGAGCTTGACCCGGACCACTACCAGGCGTACTTCAACCTCGGGCTGGTCAGCTACGTACAGAAAAACTACTCCCGATCGGTCGAGATGTACACCAGGGCCCTCCGTGTGAAGACGGACGATTACGCCTCCTATTACGAGATGGGCAAATCCTACGATGCGGCTGGAAACGACGAAAAAGCCGCCGAGTGCTACCGGAAAGCGATCGACCTCAACCCTAAAGACATTAAGGCGGTCATCAATCTCGGCGCGATTTATTCCCGGAAAGGGGAATACGAAAAAGCAATCGGTCTCTACCGGACCGCCGCAAGCCAGAACCCGGAGTCCTTCACCGCGCACCACAACCTGGCAAACGCATACCGGGAATCCAAACAGTATGCCCCCGCCATCGAGGAATACAAGACGGCGCTCCGCATCAAACCGGGTGACGCGCAAACCCTCTTCTTTCTCGGTATTGCGTACCGTGATTCCGGGAACTACGCTGATGCCGCGCTCTCCTTCGAAAAATCGCTGGCGGCCGACGGCTCTCTCTACGACGCGCACGAGGAGCTGGGCATGATCTACTACCGGAAAATAAAAAATAAAGAAAAGGCTTTACAGCATTTCGAAAAACTGCTTAGTGTCAAACCGAATCATCCACGGGCGTCCGAGATTCGCAACATCATCAGCGCCCTGAAAAACAACTGATCGTGTGGTCCAACATGCAATCGTATCGTACATATGTGCTGGCAGCCCTGGTTCCGATCCTCCTCCTGGCCATTCCCTCCTGCGACGCGCAGGTGAGAAACCAGCTTGACATCAGGACCAACGGATTCATCAACGACAACAGCTTCCAGGCGCTGATCGTCTTTGATCCGGACGATAGCGCCCGTGGCCTGGTTGCCCGGAGGGAGAACGCCTCGCAAAAGGCAAAAAAGGCCGATCTGAGGGAGATGGCGCTTGAGTGCCTGGTCAATTATTCTATTGACAGTCAGCAAAAATCTGGGATTATTGACAGGAACAGGAAAGACTTTGACATGGCCGCGCACCGTGCGCGGCTCATGGACAGGCTGCGCGGGCTTTCCCGCGGCGGCAAAACGGTCTTCTCCTACTACAACGATTCAAACGGAATAGTCGTCGGATATAAGATGTATACCATCGGTTTCAGGAAAAAGCTTGAGGAGATACTCAAGGCAACGGATGCAACAATCCAGGAAGGCTCCAAACCGGAAGCAAGGAGGTAAGTTATGAGTATAACGATACGGCTGGCCCTGTGCGCAGTGTGCATCACCACAGTATTATCATCCCTTTCCTGTTCCAAAGAAGTCACGCGGAACAACGGCTCCGGCGAGATCGATCTCCCGCTGACGGATATCGATATCGAAAAAAGATTTCTCGAGGAAGGATTCATCACCGACGACCTTTTCCGCGTCGTTATGGTCACGACCAAGGACGCTTTTGCCGACATGGCCGCTCTCAGGACCAGGGCTTCGAACCGGGCCCTCGTTTCGCTCGAGCGCAGTCTTTCCGCAGAAAACATCCAGTGCGACCGAAACGTAAAGGCCGCTATCCTGAGTCTTATCGACCGAAGCGGGCAGCTGGTAAAAAAAGAGATCGACCACAAGCGCTATAATGTGTTTTACTTCGATATCACACGTAAAAACATGGTCAACTATTTCAGGAATATAGCGTCCCAGCGATAAAGGGAGGGTTCACAGCGGGGAGGAACTATTCCGGATACATATAATAGGACAGGTTTTTAAGTATAAAAAGGTCGAGCTTGTCCTTTTCCGACCCGTAGAAGCTGCTGAACATTATCCCGATCCCGAAATCATCATCCCCAAACCTGTCTGACCGTATGACCATGGCAAGCGCCTCGACCCCGCTTAATTCCGCGTCGACGTTAGCGAAATCGATAATGACCTTGATTATCGACGACAGTTCGATCGTTTTGGAATACTTGAAATAGAGGCCGCCGCGGCTGATGTTGACGATCTTGCCGACGAATTCCAGTGCATGGTGGTCTTCGCTTGATGATTCTATCAGGGTGTCTATAATACGAATGGGTATCTCGACATCAAGCCGGAAATGCTTTCTTCGGCTGGACTCCCCCTTGTCGCTGTATTTTTTTATAAGCCACTCATCGAACTTCTTCTCAAACCATTCAATGACGGTTTCATCAAGCATGGGCTCGCTCTCCGTAGCGGCAATGCTCCTGTGATAATGATTGATCTCATTTTTTATTTCAACGGAAAGATCTTCGTATTTAATGTATGCCTGTTTCATTCCAATACGCTCCTGGGACTAACGCCACGAGTGGGCTACTGCGAACGAGTTGATATCACAAGACATAAATTTTTATATTTAATCAAATAAAAAACAAATATTTTCTTGAAATTAATCGATATTATTATTAGGATTCATTATTTCATGGACAATATCCGACATTGTGTTAATGTTTGATGTTAACATGATATCACGCTAGCTAATAAAAAGTCGTTTCGAATATCATATGATTTTTTTACCCGGCGGCATACGTGAATATGAATGCCGACAGATTTCAGGATTAACAGGTCCTGTTTTTTTGAGAGAGTGAAGATGGCAACCAGGTATATTATTTCTGCATTAACAATTGCGATAATAATGGCGGGATCGATCGTACACGCACAACCCGAAAGCCCCTTCACCAGGCCCCAGACGCAGACAATACAAAGCATATGGAATACAGAAAAGAATGCAGCTCAGAAGGAGCGGATCGCGGAAATCGTGAACCGCATCGATCAGACCTACGCCTGCCTGTATGACAACATAGAGAAAGGGGGCAAGCTGGTCATTTTCTTCGACCCCGCACACGGCAAGCTCCGTAACGGGCAATGGCAGGGAGGCGACGCAACACGGAGAACGAGCTGCACCAACCTTCCGGAAGAGTATTATTCCATACAGATTTCCAGGAAAATGTACGAGCTCCTCAGCAAAAACCGCTTCATCGAGATCAAGACAACTGACGACTACCTCGATGTCCTCAAGGGAAAGAGCGATACCTACCGCGACATCCCCTTCAGCACGACGGTCGAGATGGCGGACAGGGCCGGCGCCTTCATCATCATATCAGAACACCTGAATAACATCTCCGTGCTCCACAAGGCTGATGGCCGTGTAAATCTGCCGGGCATACACATCACCCGCAACGGATATGGATGGAAAGTACTCCGCTTCGTAAAGGACACGTATGAGGGTTTTCTCACACTATATAACAAGCTTGATGCAAGCGGATTTTCGTATAACTATGCCCTCAAGTTGAAAAAAACGCTTGTTTCAAAAGGATTTACCCCGAACAGCTGGGGATTCGGAGCGGTCGGCGACAGCCGGTTCTGCTACTTCGTCGACTTCCCGGTCTCGATCATCTATGAATCGGGGTTCATTTCCAACCCGGAAGAGGAAAAAAAGCTGCGCGACCCGCAGTTCATCCAGAAGCTCGTCGATTCCCAGTACGCCGCCCTTCTTGAAACCGTGGATGAGGTCTTCGGGGTTGACATCTCCGGATTCTCCGTCAAAAAAACGGGCGATCCGTCTACGGATCGGATCGATCTTCTTAAGCTCGCGCGTTTATCCGTGTATTACATCAAGACAGGCAACACCGCCAGCAGCATCCGGGTGATACGCGAGATGGAGAAAAAATACTCGGGCAGCAAGTACCGGGAGCATACCTGGTATTTCTCTTCGGTGAAGAACAGCCTGGTCACTTCCTGCAATTACTATGCCCGGGCGCAGAAATACAAGCGTCATAAGAAAAACAAGCTGGCGCGGAAGTACTTCTGGCTCGCCCGCCGCTCGCTCCAGAGCGCGCCGATCTTCGCAGGACTCCGGGACCGCTACCATCATGAGCTGCGTACTACCGCGGCGTCCACGACCCCGGCCAAACCGGCCACGGCTGATATTAAACCAGCCGCGGTCGACGTCAAGCCGGTAAATAGAACCTTTTATACGTCCTTTATCGCACGGGCACCCCTCGGACGGAGCATCATCCTTCCCGTAGAACAGAATCAGAGCCTTGAAACTGCCATCCAGCTTGCTCTCGATCCTGACGAAGAGACACTCGGGAAGCTGGTCAAATCGTTTAAAAACGGTAAAATCGTAACCAGGTCAAAATACTACAGATCCTCCGGCAAAGGCAAAAAGAAGAAACGGGTTGCAGTTTGGAAAACCAAAGTATCCCACGTCCGGTTCGGCACCGGCATCTACATCGTTAACCTGGACAGGAACCTGAACATCGTCAGCGCCAGGTACGTAAGCAGCGTGCCTCTTAATCCAGGACTGTACCAGAACCAGCAGTATTTGAAAAACTCATACTTCTCGCATGACACGAAAGACAGAGCGCTGTAACGAACACGGACCGGACGGGAAGCCATACAACTCCTTCAGCGACTATCTCTGGAACAAGTATAACTGCAGGGTATTGAAAATCCCGATCAACGCGGACCTCTCGTGCCCCAACAGGGACGGAACGATCGCCGGTTCAGGGTGCATTTTCTGCTCGGAAGACGGTTCTGCAACACCCGGCATGAGCGGAACAATGCCCATTCCTGACCAGATCGAGAGGGCGCGCGGCAACTTCAAGCGCGCCGATGCCTCGACCAGATATATCGCATATTTCCAGGCATACACCAACACCTACGCGCCTCTCCCCCGTCTCAAAGAGCTGTACGATCTTGCGGTCGGCCAGAGGGACATTATCGGCCTTATGATCGGCACGCGGCCGGACTGCCTCCCGGACGAGGTCCTCGCCATGGTCGCGTCCTACGCACGGCCCGGCTTCGAGCTATGGCTGGAAATCGGCATGCAGACCTACCATGATAAAAGTCTTGCATTATTGCGGCGCGGGCATTCTCATGGCGACACTGCCGGTGCCGTAATGCGCGCAGCCGCCCGGGGGATCCCGGTATGCGTCCATCTCATCCTGGGCATCCCCGAAGAGACATGGGGCGACATGATGGAAACGGCGCGTACTCTTCGGGGACTGCCGGTCTCCGGGGTCAAGTTCCATCACCTCCATGTCATACGCGGCACCGGGCTCGAGGAGTGGTACCGGGACGGCCGCATGAAGCCGCTCTCCCAGAACGAGTACGTTTCCCTGCTCTGCGATTTCATCGAGCGAATCCCGCCGGGCGTACTCATTCACCGCCTTATGGGAGACCGGGAGGAGACCACCCTTGTGGCGCCGCGCTGGGGCCTCTTCAAGGGCACGGTCCATAAGGCGATAGAAAACGAATTTCAAAGGAGAGGCACCTGCCAGGGGTTTCTTGAAGACTGGCAGGGCGTACAGCAATGAAGATAGCTGTGGCAATGAGCGGCGGGCTTGACTCGTCAATGGCCGCCGTTTTACTGAAAGAGGCCGGCAACGATGTCATGGGCATTACGGCCGAACTTTCTGCCGGGCTGGTGGCGCATCATTACGGCCCGCCCGGCGGGCCCTCCGGCATCGAATCTGCCCGCTCCGTCGCCGAATCCCTCGGCATACCCTTCCACGTCGCCGACTTACAGGCGGAATTCTCAAGCCTGATCGTGGAGCCGTTCTGTGAAGAATATCTCCGCGGCAGGACGCCGAACCCGTGCGTCCGCTGCAATGCCATGATCAAGTTCGACCTCCTTCTCAGGCGCGCCCGCGAGCTTGGGTGCGAAAAAATCGCCACCGGGCATTACGCGGCGATCGGCAGGGCTGAAAACGGCAGATACTTCGTCACCCGCGGCGGTGAGACCATTAAGGACCAGTCCTATTTCCTGTTCATGCTCTCCCAGGAAGCTTTGTCGGACATCCTCTTCCCCCTCGGCGGCTTCACGAAGGCCGCGGTCCGGGAGATGGCAAAGGCGCGCGGCCTCGCGGTGGCAGAGAGGCCGGAGAGCCAGGAGATATGCTTTATACCTGACAACCGTTACGCCGAATTCATTGAGCGCAGCCAGCGCGCACTGCCCGGACCGGGCGATATCACCGACAGCGCGGGTACCGTCATCGGGAAACACCGGGGTATACACCGGTACACCATCGGACAGCGCCGGGGCCTCGGCATCGCGTCGCCGCGACCGCTCTATGTAACCGCTATAGACGCACCTTCCAACCGGATCATCGCCGGACAACGGGAAGAGCTTTATGCCGGCGCGCTGGTGGCAGTCGGCATAAATTACATGAAAGAAACGGCGCTTGACGGCCTGCGTGTCCTTGCCAAGACCAGGTCCACGCAGCCGCCCGTTGATGCTCATCTGTCAGCGGATGGCGCATCCATCGTGGTAACCTTCACGGAGCCCCAGGCGGGCATATCGCCCGGTCAGGCCGTGGTATTCTATAATGACAGAATGGAAGTCCTTGCCGGAGGCATCATAGAGCGCAGCTTACCTGTCGGCACGGGACCAAAGGAGACAAGCAATGCATAAACTGATTATTATTTCCTCACTGGTCACCCTGCCGGTTCTCTGCGCCTCCTGCGCGGGTAGCAAGCTTTACACGAACCACCTGATCAGGGAAGGCGCGCCCGCCAAAAACGCGGTAACCGTCACCTGGCTCGGCACGGCGGGAATTCTCGTGTCTGACGGCAGGACGGGCATCCTGATAGACCCCTATGTCAGCAGGTTCAGCATGGGAAAGGTATTTTTCGGGAGCAAACTGAAGCCGGACATGGGTAAGATACAGCAGACCGTCGACAGGCTCGGGAAAAAGAACATCAGTCTCATAGTGGTGAGCCACACCCACTTCGACCATGCGGCCGACGCGCCCTATTTTGCCGGGATTACCGGAGCGCCTGTCGCCGGCACCGAAAGCACCCTTAATGTATGCCGGGGCGCCGGCCTGCCCGAAGAGCAGATGATGCTGGTCGCAAATGGTCAGACCATGAAAGTGGGCGCGTTCACCATACGTTTCATCGAGAGTAAACACGGACCGGCGTTGTTCGGCAGGGTGCCGTACCCGGGGACCATCGATGCGCCGCTTGCACAGCCGGCCAGGGCCTCCGCGTACAGGCTGGGGGGCGTGTTCGCCATCGTTATAAGCCACCCGTCAGGGACTCTCGTACACCACGGGAGCGCCGGCTTTGCCCCCAAGATGTATGACGGGATTTCGGCGGACACGATCTTCCTGGGCATAGCCGGCCGGGGCGACACCGAAGAATACCTTGCGGAAACCGCTTTGAAGCTGAAGGTCCGGACCCTGGTGCCTGTTCACTTCGACAATTTTTTCAAACCGTTAAGGGGCGGCCTGCCGATCCTTCCGAACCAGCACATAGGAGAATTCTTTGAAAAAGCGGACGCGCACGGATCTTCGTTCACCGTAAAAACACCGCCGCTCGGCGAGCCGTTCCCGGCCTTCTGGCGATAAGGCCGGGAGCATCTTACAGGTTCACCTGCTTCCCGTTCGCTCAATTAATAACAATCTCTCACGCTTCCGGAGCCGCACTACAGCTCACTGAGCGGCTCCGGCAGACCGCCAGATTTTGTCTTCCTTGTGCACTCACCCGATGATTGTGCAGAATCCGAAGCTGCCATGTTATGATACAATACCGTGCAGATTTCCTTGATGCACCAGCCCCGGACTGGATCACATTCAATGAAACGGGAGGGAATGAGCTTCGGGGGTTTGCCAGGGCCGGAGAGGCTTCAATTCTTGTTTTTCTTACAGGAACACTTCTAAGGTATTTACTCGGGCTTCTTCCTGCCGGCGTGAGGGTGGAACGTCTGGAACACCTTCTTCAGCCGCTCCTTGGTGGTATGGGTGTATACCTGGGTCGTTGAGAGGTTCTTGTGCCCCAGCATCTCCTGGACGGCGCGGATGTCAGCCCCCCTGTCGAGCAGCTCGGTCGCGAAGCTGTGCCTGAGGGTATGCGGAGACACCCGGTCCATGAGTCCTGCGGCCTTTGCCCTCTTCACCACGATATCGTACACCGCGCGTGACGTGATACGCCGCCCCCTGTTGTTAACGAAGAGGGGTCCGCCGGCAGACCCGAATTTTTTTTGCCGTTCGAGGAGATATGCCCGGATCATCCGTACCGTGCCGTCGGTGAGAAAGACGATTCTTTCGACGGAGCCCTTTCCCATGACTCTGAGCCGTCCGCTTTCAAAATCGATGTCCACGACATCGGCGGTACAGAGTTCGGAGACGCGCGCGCCGGTGGAATAGAAGGCCTCAAGGATGGCCCGGTCACGGTGATCGATGAATGTTTCCACGGGAAAATCGACGACCGATTCCACCTGGTTGAGATGCAGGAACCTGGGGAGACGCGATTCCTTTTTGGGGTACCCGACTTTTTCAGCGGGATTTTTCAGGATGTATTCCCTGTTATAAAGGAAATTGAAGAATGATTTCAGCGAGGCAATCTTCCGCTCTATGCTCGATCTCTTGAGGCCGCTATCGTAGGAATACTCGATAAAGGCTGTTATGTCGTCGCCCGTAATGGAGGAGACGACAGCATCGTCGTTTTCTATCCGCGCCCGGACCTCATACCTGTCCAGCGAGCCGTCGCCCTCGCCGCAGAGGAACCGGTTGAACTGCAGCAGGTCCCTGCTGTACGCTTCCACCGTCCGGGGCGAGGCGTTGTGCTCGATCCTCAGGTATGCCATGAATTGGTCTATTTCGGGATTCATGCCTCCTACTGCTCGGCGCCATTGCCGTTCTGCCCGCCGCTTGCCTCGGCCTGGATCGTTTCATCAAGAAGCTCGACCTGGTAGCCGCATGTTTCTTTCTGGCAGATGAGCTTTTCGCCCTTCCCTTTTATCGGTTTTCTGAACAGGAGGCTCCCGCAGCGCGGGCAGGCCTTGTCAGACGGATTGTCTCTGGTGAAGAATTCGCAGGTGGGATAATTGGTGCAGGCATAAAACGCACCGCCCCTGCCTTTCCGCGACGACCGCTTGATCACGTCGCCATTCTCGCACCGCGGGCACTTGCCCAGCGGAAGGGGCTTGGAGTTGCGGCATTCCGGGAACCCGGGGCAGGCCAGAAAAAAGCCGAACTTGCCCAGCTTCTTGACCATCTTGCGGCCGCACTGTTCGCAGATGATATCGGTCTCCACGTCGAGGATACCCTTCATCTCCTCTATGTTGCTCTCCGCCTGGTCTATAATATGCTTGAAGGGCCCGTAAAACTCGGTGAGCATTTTCACCCAGTCCGTTTTCGCGTCCTCAATGTGGTCGAGATTATTCTCCATGTTTGCGGTAAAATCTATTGAGACCAGCGGCGCGAAATGCTTCTCCAGAATGTCGTCGACCAGCTTGCCCAGTACCGTGGGAACGAGCTGCTTCCCCGACCGGGTGACATAGTAGCGCTTGACCAGGGTGTTGATCGTCGGCGCGTAGGTGGACGGCCTGCCGATACCCGACTCCTCCAGGAACTTGACCAGCGATGCGTCGTTATAACGCGGCGGCGGCGTGGTAAAGTGCTGTTCCGGAAAGAACTCCGCCACGTTCACGGTGTCGCCGACGTTCAGGTGCGGCAGGGACGCGCGATCGGTCTTGTCCGACTTGTCGACCGCCGTGAACCCTTTAAACAGGACCCTGCTCCCGTTCGCGCGGAACAGGTAATCCCCCGCTTCGAGCGAGGCGGTGGTTACTTCCGACACCTCGGCGTTCATCTGGGAAGCAACGAAGCGCTTCCATATGAGGTCGTAGAGCTTGTACTGGTCCCGGGACAGGTCGCCCTTCAGGGATTCGGGCGTCCGGAGAACATCAGTCGGGCGAATCGCTTCGTGGGCGTCCTGCGCCCCCTTCTTGTTGCTGTAATAATTGGCTTTTTCCGGAAGGTAATCGCCCTTGAAATTCTGCTCGATATACTGGCGGACAGCGCTGAGCGCCGATTCGGATACCCGCGTTGAATCCGTTCTCATGTAGGTTATGAGACCGGTCGGACCCTCACCGGTGATATCGACACCTTCGTAGAGCTGCTGGGCTATGATCATCGTCTTCTGCGAAGTGAACCCGAGCCGGTTCGCGGCGTCCTGCTGCAGCTTGCTGGTGATAAACGGCGCCAGCGGTTTGCGCCGGCGCTCCTGTACCTTGACATCCTTCACGGTAAAGTCGCGCCCGCCGAGCTCCGCGAGAATGGCGTCTACCTCGCTCCTGCGGCGAACCCTGATCTTTTCATTCTTGAAGGCGGCGAGCTGCGCCCTGAACTTTTTGCTGCCGTGCTGGAGGTCGGCGTCCAGCGTCCAGTACTCCTCCGGGTTAAAATTATCAATCTCGCGCTCGCGGTCGCAGATAACCTTGAGGGAAACTGACTGAACCCTGCCGGCCGAGAGGCCTTTCTTGACTTTCTTCCAGAGAATGGGGCTTATATAGTAGCCGACGATCCTGTCAAGGATCCGGCGCGCCTGCTGCGCATTGACCAGGTCCAGGTTGATCTCGCGGGGATGCGAGACGGCCTCTTTCACGGCGTGCTCGGTGATCTCGTTGAACTCGATACGCTTGATGTCGGCGTTGCGATCGGCAAGGGCGTTCGAGAGATGCCATGATATCGCCTCTCCCTCGCGGTCCGGGTCAGTCGCCAGAAGAACGCGCGACACGTTCGAGGCCTGTTTCTTGAGCTCGTTCAGGATCTTCGCCTTACCGCGAATCGTGATATATTCCGGTTTGAAATTGTTTTCGACGTCTATCGCAAGCCGGGACTTGGGGAGGTCGATGATATGGCCGACCGAGGACAGGATGATATAATCGCTCCCGAGGTACTTGTTGATAGTTTTCGCTTTCGACGGCGACTCAACGATCACAAGAGTGCCTGCCTTACTGCTGTTCTTTTTGCCCATCATTCATCCCCATCATGGGTCCCGCGTCCGGCGACAGGACCCGCTGTTTCATATCAACTGGAAATATATACCTTTATTTGTCAAATAATTCTTTTATATTCTTACCCGGGTCCCACCGCACAAGGGCATAGAGCAGAAGTCCGAGAACTGTCGTGATACACACGAAAATAAGTATCCGCTCGGACGTGTAGTACACACGCGCGTCGAAACGTCGCTCGAAACGCAGCGCGCCCAGGATCGACCGGCGGTTCCCCCCGGGATGGCAGAAGCGGCATTCGCCGCGCGCGAAAACCGGCACAATCGAGACATATCGGCCGCCATCCGTGCCCGAGACTGCGGCGGGCCGTGTCGCGTTGATGGCGGCGAGCACCTTCCGGTCAGGCCGCCCGCTTTTCTCTCCCGGCGCCGGGACGCGATAGCCGTTATAGTCATAAACCGTAATATTCATGTCGTTGGCTATTCCGACATCAGAAAGAAAAATCCAGGCGTATTCCGGCCGCGCCATTGACTTGATGCCGATGAACGAATCGGTTACAACCCTGAACCCCCGGTCCAGCTCCTTGAAATAGCCTGATTTGTAAACCGGGAATATATCACCGGCATAGGGAGGTATTGAAAATATCTGTGACAGCGATACGAGGATGAGGACGGCCAGGAGGATCGAGAATATTATTTTTACTTTCATTGACTTGTCCCTGTAAGGATTGTACCCCCGGCGCTGCTACATCCGGGATATCGTGTTCCCGTTCCTGAGAATCTTTCCCTCGAGCTCGAGCGCGACGATCGACTCGTTGATGTCGCCGGGCGCCCCGCCCGTGGCGCGTATTATCCCGTCCACGTCATACTCGCGCTCGGAAAGCAATCTGAGAATTTTTCCCGCGAGTGTTCCCGGGACCAGTCCATCCTCCGCCGCCATGGAGGCAGACCTCAAAAACGGCATCCGGGCGGAGCCTGACCGGTCGAGCTCGTCAAGGATGTCCTGCGACGAGGATACCAGTGCGGCCCCGCTCCTGATCAGCCAGTGACAGCCGGCATACTCCTCGTCGAAGGAATGCCCGGCGCATGCGAACACCTCGCGGTTTTGCTCGAGCGCGTGGCGGGCGGTGATGAGCGCGCCGCTCCGCTCCCCCGCCTTCACGACCACCGTGCCGGCGCTGAGGCCGCTGATGATACGGTTCCTCCGGGCGAACGTCCAGTTCCCCGCTATATAGATGCCGGGCGGGTATTCCGAAATGAGCGCCGAGACCGGCGAGCCATTGACCTTCGCGTACAGGTCATGGTTTGATCGCGGATAGACGATATCGATGCCGCCCGGGAGCACCCCGATTGTCGAGCCGCCCGCGTCGAGCGCGCCCAGGTGCGCCTCCCGGTCAATGCCAAGCGCCATGCCGCTGACGACCGTGAACCCCCGGGATGCGAGGTCGTGCCCGATACGCCGCGCGATCAGCGCAGACTTCGGGTCCGATTTCCGCGTACCCACGATAGCGACGGAACGCCGCACAACGGTATCGCCCACAGCGTACAAGACAAGCGGCGGCCTGGGGATCTCCCTCAGGAGCGACGGATATTCGCGGTCCCAGTACGTGAGGATCCGGGCCGGGGACTGCTCTACCCTGTCGATTATTTGTCGGGCGGCCTCGAGGGGCGTTCCCGGGTATACGGCCAGGCAGTGCACCATCGTCTCCGGATCCGAACGGCTTTCTATCATCCGGTATATCTCGCCGGGCATCCGTGCTGCAATATGGCCCCATACCCCGCTGCCTGCCGGCGACGAGACAAGCGACAGCGCAATCGCGTAGACTTTCTCGTCGTGGTCCAGTTCGGCCGGCAGATTCACCGGCAATTCGCCCGAAAATAAACGTCCCTGCATGGCGTCTAAACCGCTCCTCATCCTGTATTCACCGCCGTTCAGGATGACGAACGGGGCCGCGTAGGAATAAAAACTTTTTTCCATCATATGCATGATATATCGGTCCGACGCTCAATGTGACATAATTATATACAGTGTATAAATTTTATCAATATATATTTTCCCGGGCCATAAAAAAAAGCCGGCGTTTCCGCCGGCTTTTTATCACAATCTGTTCGGATGAGCTTACTGCTCGAGCATCCCCGTGAAGATCGGGTCTGAAGCCTTGATGACCGCGCCTTCGCCGAAAAGCAGAGCCTCTATCTTGCCGAAGAATTTCGGGAACTCCGCGCCGAGATAGAACTGGGAAGCGATCACTTTTCCTGAATAGAAAGCGGCTTCGGAGTTCTCTTTCAGCAGCTTGTCGCGATCTTCGCCCTTCTTATCGCCGACCAGCTCTTTCATTTTGGGCTGGGTGATCGTCAGGGAGGAGATATGCGCCCATGCCATGCAGAGCATGAACATCGCCTGCTGCAGCGGGGTGGCATTCATGAAGAGAAGCAGGAACTGCCCTTTTGCCATCTGGCCCTTCATCATCTCGATGACCTCGTCGAGCTTCTGGACGCCGCGCTCTACCAGCGCTACGTATTTATCGTCAACGATGCCCTTGGCTTTCTTGACGGCTTCAGCGATTCTTTTCTTGAGGATCGAGTAGTTGTACTGGTTTTCGTTCATCAGGATCTTCCGCATGGTCAGGTCCATCGACTGGATGCCGTTGGTTCCTTCGTAGATGCAGGTGATCTTCGAGTCACGCATCATCTGCTCGACCGGATATTCGGAGCAGAACCCGTATCCGCCGTATACCTGCATCGCTTCGGAAGCGACTTCAACGCTCTTGTCCGTGTTGCCGGCCTTGTTGATCGGGATCATGATTTCGGCAATCCCCATGGCCTCTTTGGCCTCTTCGCCCTCTGCAACGTGAGCGACGTTGAGTGCGTGGGTCAGGTAATAGGTGATGAAACGCATACCCTCGACATGTGACTTCATCCAGAGCAACATCCGCTTGACGTCCGGATGGTTGCTGATGGTGATGCTCTTCGCTTCGGGGTTCAGCATCTGGGTGACGTGTACGCCCTGGATCCTTCCCTTTGCGTATGCGGCAGCATGCATATAGGCCGCGCTGGCCACTGCCAGTCCCTGCATACCGACGCCCAGACGGGCCTCGTTCATCATCTGGAACATGATCTTCATCCCTTTCCGCTCTTCGCCGAGGAGGAAGCCCTTGCAGTTCCCGTTGTCGCCGAAACTCAGCGTACAGGTTGCGGAGCCCTTGATCCCCATCTTGTGCTCGATACCGGCGCAGTTGACGTCATTGTGGGCGCCGAGAGAGCCGTCTTTGTTTACCAGGAACTTGGGAACGATGAAAATCGAGATACCCTTTGTTCCGCCGGGATCGCCTTCGATCCGGGCAAGAACCGGGTGGATCATGTTCTTGTAGTAATCGTTGTCGCCGGAGGAGATGAATATCTTCTGGCCGGTGATCTTGTAGGTGCCGTCCGCCTGCTTGACCGCTTTGGTCTTCAGGGCGCCGACGTCGGAACCGGCATCAGGCTCGGTCAGACACATGGTGCCGCCCCATTCGCCGGATATCAGCTTGGGAATGTACATCTCCTTCTGCTCGGGGGTGCCGAAGGTGTGGATCATGCCCATGCAGCCGTGCGACAGGCCGGGATACATCATGATATTATAGTTTGCGGCGCTGATCATTTCGGCAACCGACATGTACATGCATGCGGGCATCCCCATGCCGCCGATTTCCGGGTCTTCCATCGCGGCGATGAAGCCGGTCTCATAATAGGCGTCCAGGGCCGGTTTATAGCATTTCGGGATCTTGACTTCTTTCGTCGCGGGAACGAAGGTACATCCTTCGCGGTCGCCGTCCTTGTAGGTGGGCCAGATCTTTTCTACTGCAAGTTTCTCGGCCAGGTCGAGAGTGCTGTCAAGAGTATCGTGGTCGAAATCGTTATAGACCGGATACTTTTTGCAGAATTTATCGAGTTCCAGCTGCTCGAAAAGAACAAAACGCACGTCTCTGGAATCTATGATAGGATTTAATGCCATATGAACCTCCGAATAGTTTGTTTTATTTTGCGAAAATCGCCCGTTTATATCTATGCAGGAGAAAAGAGAATCATGGCTGCGGGAAATCCGGAAATAAAACCCGGGGTCCACCCCATTTCCATAGATCTTTAATCTCTCTCCATTGTATCCGTGGTTATGACCTGGGTCCGAGCATACGTGCTGACAGACCGTTTTTCAAAATAAATTCTGACTCATATATGTCAACGGAATTAATGTACTTATATTAAAAAATAGCAAAAAACGGGGATATATGATATGGTTATAAAGATCCGGACACCCGGTACTTGTATCAATAAGCCCGTGTCCGCATGCATAACTTAAGCCATGCAACCTTTGCATCCGAATCTAACAATTTTTATTATATGAACAACTTTCGGGACAGAGAACACTCACCGTGAACGCAAATATTGCAGCGCAGCTTCAAGGGACGGAAAAACTCTGATAATCTCGTTAATTTTAAGCATGAATATAATGTTCAGAACTTCCTTGTTCCGGCATACTATGGCTGTTTCACTGCCATTCTTCGTGATAACATTACGCGTCTCAATAAAGAAGCCGAACACGCTGGAGTCGATGAATTCAACCGCTGTGAGATCCCACGCAACCGAAGGGAAGGAGCGCTCCTTTAACGCGGTTCGCAGGAAGTTTGCCGATTCCGAGATTTCGTAAAAATCCAGGGTATCGATCAGAACCTTTATAACGAGCAGGCCATCGCTGTCGATTAATTCATAATGATCGCTCATGAAGAAATCATGCTGTAAAGCCCGATATTTTGCAAGGATTTTATTGTGGACCCGGGGGCAGGGCCCCTTTGGAAAAACAGCCTTCAACCTTCGCCGGACACGGCTGCGGCCCCCCCGCTCAATCCGCGCCAACGGTTTTAAATTGACTTTTTTCCGATAATCCTGGTAGTGTCTTCAAGGACGATTCCACGCGGGCCAGCATCATTCCCGCAACCTTTCACTGACGATTGATATGAACAGCACAAAATACTGGATAGCGCTCGAGCAGACGCACGGGATCGGACCCGCGCACCTGATCGAATTACACGGGATCCTGAAAGAGCGGGATCTTTCACTGGTGGACCTCTGCGACCTGACCGCGGCCGAAATCAGGAACGAGCTGCACCTTCCCGATAAGATCGCGGACGCGGTGTCCGGCGTGACGCAGGCATTGCCGAAGATCGAGGACGACTACCTCAAACTGCTGGAATCCGGCATAGGGGTGGTCACCTTCTTTTCGGAGCTGTATCCGCCGCGCCTGCATGAAACGCTGGGGACCGGCATCCCGCCGATACTGTACGTCTATGGCAGTACCCGTCTGCTCAGGGAGAAAGGCATTGCCATCCTGGGAGACAAGGATGTGAGCGAGCGCGGGGAGATGATCTCGTTCGAGGCGGCCCGTATTCTTGCCCGGCACCGCATCGTCGTTGTGAGCGGGTTCGCCCGCGGCGCGGACCTGATCGCGCACCGTTCGGCTCTCGCGAACGAGGGCACTACGGTCGCCATGGTTCCCTACGGCATCTTCCACCTGACAGTGCCGGACCTGCTCAGCGACGTGATGGACCCGGGACGCATCGCTGTCGTCTCGCCCTTCTACCCGTCGCGGGAGCCCAACAAGTACAATGCCTACATCAGAAATAAATTCATATGCGCCATGTCGTGCGCGGCATTCATTGTCGAGGCCCCGTCCGAGGGCGGCATCTTCGAAGCGGCCAAGTCGGCCCGCAACCTGAACGTACCGCTCTTTACCACGGAATACGCGGAGTACCCGAAAAATGCGGGCGGGAACAGGAAAATCATGGATGAGCTGGGCGGAATACCGGTCATGGGAAAGATGGATAGCGGCATGCTGGTTCCCAACATGGACCGCATAGTCGGAACTGCCCGGTTCTGACGGTCCCCGTGCCGAAATTCGTCAGCAAATAAAATAGTGGGCATGCGAATTATGAAAAAAGCAATCATCGTATTCATGGCCGCATCGATCGCAGCGGCCGCCCTCGCCTGGTTCGTCAATTCGGCGCCGGCCGGGACGCCCGATACCACGTTCAGCGTCGGGTACGGGGAATCCACCCGCATGATCGCGCAAAACCTCCGGAACAGCAAACTGATCAGGAGCAGCAATTTCTTCGTGGCCGCATCGTACGCGCTCAGGAAGCGCTACGTCCGCGCCGGCAGGTACCGCATCCATGGAGGGACCGGCACTATCGGCATACTGAACAAGCTGACGCGCGGTGATGTGATGTCGAGAAAAATCACGATCCCGGAGGGGTTCAACCTCTACCAGATCGCCGGGCGGCTCGAGGCAGGCTCGATCTGCGACGCCGGCACCTTCACCGGGTACGCGTCTGACACCGGGTTTCTGAAGCAGATCGGCATTGACGCCCTCTCAGCCGAAGGCTACCTCTTCCCTGACACCTACGTGTTCCCCGAGGATTCGGATCCCCGCGACGTCATCGCGGTGATGTACCGGAGAATGAAGAGCGTGATCGGCGAGCGGCCGGCCTACGGACCCGGCATGAGTCTGCACGAGATACTCACCATGGCTTCCCTCGTGGAAAAGGAGGCCCGGGTGTACACGGAGCGCGAATTCATATCCTCCGTGTTCCACAACCGGCTCAGGAAAGGGATGAAGCTCGACTGCGATCCTACCGTACGCTACGCGGTGAAAAAGTTCACCGGGCCGATCACCCTGAGCGACCTGAAGAGCGACTCGCCCTATAACACGTATCGCCGCCGCGGCCTCCCCCCGACGCCTATCTGCTCGCCCGGACGAGACTCTATTCTGGCGGCCATGTATCCGAAGAAGACCGACTTCCTCTACTTCGTCGCCCGGAACGACGGATCGCACCAGTTCTCGAAAACACTGAAGGAGCACAACGAGGCGGTGCAGAAATACCAGCGGTAACGAAGTCCCTGATAGGTCCGCAAGCGCTTGCGGACCTATCAGGGGCGAAATTACATCGCCTTTCTCGCTTTCTCCGCGCTTTTTTTACACCGCGGATATTTCAGGTACGGGATCACGTCGTCGTTCTTCGATCCTCCCGTGCCGTCGTACTCGATTGTCACGATGGGTACGCCGGTGATCCGCTCGATCCTGTCCGCCATCGCCTCCGTCACCAGCGAGGGACAGCAATAGGAGGGGTTCGTCTGCACGAAAAGCGACAGGTCCGGGTGGTGCTCTATAAGGTGGAAGATCTTAAGTATGTTTTCCATCGACTCACCCGTATGGTAGACGCTCAGGCCGAAAAGCGAGAGGAGATCAACAGACCCATCGCCTGCGCGGTTATCGTTCGCCGGAAGCAGGCGGTTGAAATACCGGTGATACCGCGCGTTCAGCACCGCGACGACCTTTGAGAGAACCTTGGCCAGGGCCGCGTCGCCGTACAGCCCCTGGACCAGCCACTTCCTGATGTAGCGGCTCGCTATGATGTCCATCAGCTCGCTGTAGGGCGTGGTGATGACCTCGCCCCCGTTCGCTTCGATCGTCCGGATCAATTCCTGGTTCATGACGTCGTTGTCCCTCACGTACAGGTCGCCGAAAATCGCCACCTTCGGCCTGGCGGTGCGCGTCGTCCCGATGGCGCCGAACAGCCCCATCACCTCCTCCAGCGCCTCGTCCTTCGACCGGCCCCCGGCGAAAGAATCGTAGAGAATGTCCACCGACCGATCGATGGCCCGGTCCGTGGACCCGGGAACGTTTTCATATGGCCGCATGTAGCAGCCGAGCTTCCGTATCATGCCCCCGAACAGGTAGCCGAGATAACAGGAGACAGCGGTGCGGGTGCCCATGTCAAGAAAGGTAATCTCGCCGGTGTAGACCGTGATATTCTCCCACCCCCTGCCGTGCGATTCGAGCAGGTATTTGGTATATGCAGGAAACATTCCGATATTGCAGGCAATCTTCGACTTGGGGCTCCAGATGACGGTTTTTTCAGGATCAAGCCCATGGCGCTCAATATAATCGACGGTATTCTGCACGATGATGTTCAGGGGGATGCACTGACCCGTGTTCATGCGCATGCTCCGCCGTATCGATTCCGGGGTCTCGGATACCACCCGGGCGTCAATGCCGTCCTTCTTTAACACAGCCTCGATAAAACGGCAGGATATCCGGTCCCAGTTAGGCAGGAGAAGCGTTTTGCCTTCCAGGGCCTCCCTGCTGGCGGTACATCCAGCCCCTCGTCCCTGACGCGTCTTCCGCGCGGCGGGAGATGTACCGCCGAAGTGGTTGCGAAAAGACCTGATCCCCGCCTCGATGCGGGTCTCATATCCGACGCTCGAATCATGCTCGTCCAGCTGGAGTATCAGGTACGGCTTATCCGCCGCATCGAGCGTTTGTTTGAAATACTCTACCACGTAGGAATCGGGCGTACATTTGAAGGAGGTCACGAATACCGGGTAGACGCCCTTCATCCCGGCTATGGTCCGGGCTGTTTCGAGAATCTGCGATGCGTACTTCCAGTGGACCGCCTCCAGCAGATCGTCCAGTTCCGGCGTCTCTTCAGCCGCGGGAAGCATGTCCTGGTAAAACGCCTTGACGCCGTGGCGCGCGAAGATGTCGGGGATGCCCTTGTTCATCGATCGCGAGAGGACCGTGTAGGGTCTTCCCAGGAACATGATGCTGATGTCCCCTGCCCCGGCTGTCTCCCGCTCGAAGATAGCGCGCAGCTGCCCGCGCGCCATCTCGTAATGCTCCACCGCCCTGTCATATGCGTTCGACACCTGCATGAAGCCCGCTCCTTCCCCGCATACGGTCTTCATCATGCGATGGAGCTGCACCTTGAGGTAGAGCGCGCCGAGGTTGGAGCGGACCAGCGGCGTGAGGATCCTCTCCTTGTTCCGTATCTCCACGGCCGACAGCACGAGCTGCGGCGCATACTGGGTATAGTAGCAATAGTTACGCCTGGCGTCGCGGCCGGCATGCCTGTTCTCCATATAGCAGGGCAGAAACACGAAGTCGGCACGGTCGGTGAGGTAATTCACGTGTCCGTGGAGCGCCGCCATCGGGGCGCAGAACTCGGCGCCGGTAAGGTTCTTCCCCTCCGTAATGCCGTCACGGTACCCTTCGCTCGTTATCGTGCGCACGCCCAGCTCTTCGAAAAACTTCCTCCAGAGCGGCAGCTCGTCGAACAGGTGGAGCGCGGCCGGGATGCCCACGACCGGCGACCCGCCGGGTGTCCCGGTGCGACCTTCCCGCGCGCCGGCTCCGTACAGCACGCGGTTCCGCTCCCTGATCAGGTCAAAGCCCATGTCTCGCTTCACGTACCGGTCCGTTGCATAATCCCGGCCGCACAGGAAGCCGAAAGCCACGCTCTCGCCCTGGACGCCGGCGACCGTGATCTTGCAGTGGTTGGCGCACAGCTCGCACACCTCGGTCCTCACCGGAATCGACTCCCGCCAGAGGCCCGTACCCCGGAAGGACGACTCCCGCAGGCCGCCGTCCCTCAAATGCAGGGCAACGCCCATCGCGCCGGTCAGGTGGCAGTAGCGCGACACCATGATCGGGCGCCCCAGACGCTGCTCGAAGGCGGCCACCAGCGCGCGGTTCTTGGCAGTCGCGCCCTGGAAAAATATCCGCTGCCCTATGTTCTTTTCTATGGCAACCTTTGTCAGGTAATTGTCGCGCACCGAATGGAGCACGGAGGCGAGCACCTCGCTTACGCTGTAGCCCTCGGACAGGTAAAAGTTCAGGTCGCGCTCCATGAACACGGTGCACCGGTCGCTCGAGAGGGGCGCGCGGGCGCCTTCTGCGCGGGCCTGGTAATCCGCGAGCGGGCATCCAAGCTTCTTGGCCTGCTCCTCGATGAAGCTCCCCGTGCCCGCGGCGCACACCTGGTTCATGATCGAGAAGGTGACCGTGCCGCCGCGCAGCGTGGTGAACTTTGAGTCCTGCCCCCCGATCTCGATCACCGTGTCGACGTCCGGGTCGAGCTCCGTGGCCGCGCGCGCGTGCGCCGTTATCTCGTCCAGCGCGACGTCCGCGCCGATTATTTCCGCTATGAACTTGCGCCCGGACCCGGTGGTGCCGGCGCCCAGCACGCTGAATGACGCGCTGCGGGCGGACGCCAGGTCGTCGAGGCACTCGAACAGGGCCTGGACAGCCGTGACCGGCCTGCCCGAGGTCCGCGTGTAGAGCCCGGCTATGACCCTGCCCTCCTCGTTGAGGACAGCGGCCTTGGTGCTCGTGGACCCGATGTCGATGCCCAGGTACACGGAATGCACACCCGCGGCGACCGTCTCGTACACGTCCACCTCGACCGGCACCGGCTGGTCTGCGTGCCGCGGCGTGAACTCATAACGCTCTGACCCCGCAAAATCCGGGTAGGTGGAATATCGCAGCTCGAGCGGCCCGTAATGGTATTCCTTTTTCCTATCAGGCGTGAGGATGACGTCAGCGGATGCTCTGACCCCCAGGGGGGTGGCGGCTCGCCCCTCCTCAAGCAGGCATAACGCGGCGCCGATGGCGCCGTAGAGGTGCGAATGCCCTCCGGTCACGATCTCGACATCGAGGACGCTTGCAAAATGCTTCACCACGGCCCGGTTCAGCGATACGCCGCCGCAGAATATCATGGGGCCCGCGGGCTTCACGTTGCTGAAGAGCGTGTCCGCTATGTTCTTTACCAGGCCGTACGACAGCCCGTCGCAGATTTCGTCAAGGGAATAGCCCTCCTGCTGCGCGTGAATCAGGTCGGTCTTGGCGAACACCGCGCAGCGCGACGCTATCTTCGGCACCGGGCCGGTGTTGCGGTATGCACGTTCGCTGAATTCCCTGATCCCCGACAGGTTCAGGCGGGAAGCCTGCTGGTCCAGAAAGCTGCCCGTCCCCGCCGCGCAGGAGGTGTTCGACCGGTAGTTCAGGTACTCGCCTTCACCGTCAAACAGCGCGAGACCGAATTTCTCCCCGCCCACGATAAGGATCGAGCCGAAACGGTCATGCAGCCGCTTCGCGGCCGTGATCACCGACACCCTGCCGTCGTAGCGGGATGCGCCCTTCACCACCGCTGGCGATGACGAAGTGACCGCGAGCCCGCGGGATGAAGCAAGGTCGAAGCCCGAGAGGAGGCTTTCCAGTGTCTCCTCGATTTTTCCCCGGTGAAAGCCATAGGCGGTCTTCCCGACTGCCCCTGCCGAATCCACCTCTGCTATTGAAATTGAGATCGAGCCGATGTCGATGCCGATTACGGTATGCGTATCCGCCATTGTAGTAAGCCTCTTTTATTTTTATGTTATTTGGTAATACTTCGGCCCTGCATCGTTTCAATGCCGGGCGTTAGGGTATAACGTCATAATAAAATATTTGTCAATGAAAAATATCAGAAAAAGGTGAACCGGATGGCTGGATTGTAACAGCGTTTTTTTACGGATGTTAAGTGGCGTTTTGGTCGCATCAAACACTTACATTAAATTCAGAAGCTCAGGGACACGCCGAAAAACCTGTTCAGTCGCCCCTGCATCTTCTAAAGAATTGAAAAATTTCTTATATATATTTTTTTTTCTGACCCCTCAATTTCTGGATTTATGATCTGATTTGCATTAGAAAATAATGGATAATCTTTTTCTATAAGCATCTATACTGCTCCCCTGACTTGACAAGCCACCCATAAGACATGATATAATGTCAATAGGGAGGCAATATCATGGATAAAGAACAAGAAAACGAAAGTGCCCAGAGATGGACAACGAAAAGAAA